>Ga0181419_1000129_pt1 | contig 25814 bp, 27 predicted proteins | sample 42SPOviralmetaG_FD_130144 | JGI IMG/M metagenome (GOLD analysis project Ga0181419, IMG submission 130144) | Marine viral communities from the oligotrophic San Pedro Time Series (SPOT) site, San Pedro Channel, CA, USA - 42 SPOT_SRF_2013-04-24 | ecosystem: Environmental > Aquatic > Marine > Strait...
AAAAAAAACTAGATAGAATTTTTTTTGTAGCAAAAGCAAATTGTTGCCAATTTGGAAACATTTTTGGATTCATTTTTTATTTTTGTATTGGAAATTTATTTTTGTATATAATAAATATAAATAAAAAATGCCGAGGACAAAAGCGGGTGAACTGACTTTAGGAGAAATACGCAACCTTGTGAGACAGCACAATAAATTATCAGTGATTAAGGGTGTTGACAGCAAGACTCGCACTGCTCTCCTCAAGGAGGTGGCAGAGATGGGATATCGCATTGACCACGCTGGTAAGAAGATTGTTAGGGGCACTACGTCTCTTTCGGCAGGCAAGGCAGGTGAAGTAAAACCCAATAAAACTACAAAGAAAAAGAAACTGATTGCTGGCGGCGAGAAACCAGTTCTAGCATCAGCGAAAACAGCCAAGACAAAAGCAGCAGCAGAAGCAGCAGCAGCGAAAAAGAAGAAGATAGCAAAGTTTGACCAAATGGTCAAGGGATATCCTAACATCCCTCCCAATAAAAAGGGTAAGAAAATCAAACCTGATAGGTCTAAGATAAAAGCAGGGGTTGGATACTAAATCTATTTTTGTATGTTTCCAAAACGGCAACAATTTGGGTTTTGAGTTTTAAAAGTTTTCTAGAAATTTATTTTTGTTTAGTAGCATATAACAATGCTAATTAATTTTATTACAGAGTTGATGGTTAGAAGTCCTTATGATGAATTTGGTTGCTGTATCTCCTGTGGATACACTTGGTGTGAAGCATTAAATCAATGTGTGAGAATATGGGAAACTTATTGTAAGAGTTTGGATGATGGACATTAGAAATTTATTTTTGTTTTTTAAATTAATTTTATTTTATGGATTATCATTAAAATGGATACTGATAAATTCACTGATATTTTAGCCATCCTGATGAAAGAGAACAGAACTGACTTAATAGACTACACAAAAAAAATAATAGACCTAGTCCAATTTTTAGATGCGGGGCACTCTAGTGAAGAAGAAAGCGATAGCGAATATGATGAGGAGATTGAGTTTTCTATTGATAATGATGGATTCTATAGTCTAAATTAGTCTTCACAGCGGTAGAATGAGTCAAAGTTGGATTCGTGGATGTAGACATCTCCGTCTGTGTAGCACTCAGTCCTGTCGTATCTTTCTCCGTCAATCTCGCAAGTGACATACTCAACTTGCTGAAACTTCAGGTAGATATGAAACTCACTCCAGGAATGCCCCTTCCTCATCCCCCAATGAGCTAGGAAGTAGGTTTTGTCATCAATCTCAAAAGTCTCACTAGAATCCATAAACCAATCAACTATCTGCGAGATGAATTCAGGGACACCGTTGTTAAAGTATTTGCCGACCGTCGTGCTGTCTGTATCCTTGACCCAGGGGTAATTCTCCGGTGCTGGACCCGATGCTGTGTGTGTGCCAACTCTGCCATCCTTGGCAAAGTCAAGATGGTCGTGCTTGACCGATTCCTTAAACGGATGGTTGTGCTCAGCAGAGGCAAACAGTTCGCGGTCATCAAGACAATTGATGTCTAGTTTGAGCGTCTCCTTGTCCATCCGCCCCTCGTTCACTGCTTCCAGTTTGGTTTGGATGATAGACTTGCGGAGTGAATCTGCCATCCGCCTGTATAGCATACACTTCCGGCTGAGTTTGGCATTCTCATCAGCGAGAAGTTGTTGGGCAACAAGCTCGGGAACAACAGGGGCAGTGTTGGAAGAGGTGGTGGACATTTTGAGTTGAGTTTGTTGTTTTAGTTTTATTTTTTCTGTTGTGAAGTTGTTTGTTATGATAGAAGTAAGATATACCCCCAATCAAATTCGTCCCCGTTGCGCAAAATAAAATTGTCGTCTATGTCAATGTTCAGCGATTTGTTTTAGCAAGGTCTTCCATCCTCCATCTAGAAACTCAAATATATTTTCATTTTCTTCAGTGAATTGGCTTTTATCAATTGTATTACCCTGTTCACCATCGTGTGCCACACAAATCATTAATTTCATAATGTCTAAATTTAGAATTTGAGAATCTGCCCCTGACAATAACTTTGCCCCTTCTCCCTGTGAAGTTTTCTTGTATCCTTTCATAGAATTAAAATATTTTTTAGTGTATACACAACACGCTTCGTGCCCCTGAATTTTAAATCCACATTTAATCGCTGAAGTTTTAAAATCTAATTTTGGATAAACAAAAGTCATAGAAGTTGAGGTAGTAATACCCGCTTTATATTGAGCCAAAGCATTCACAGAATGTCTCAAATAGCTCTCTATGTATACATCATCGCTATCCATATTTGCCAAATATTTATAAGATGCCATCTTGACCAATTTATTTCTTTTTTCACCGATTGTTCTTCTTACATCGGGTTCATATTTGTAATTTAATTTTACAGGGGCAATAGAATTTTTAAATTTCTCAAATCTATTTTTATCTATGAACAAATCTTCTTCTCCATCTTGTAGAATACATAATTCTATTTTTGTTTTAGGATAATCAAGGTTATTAATGTTTGCTATGATTAACGGCAAAAATTTGCGTCTTTTCCAACAAGGCATCAAAATAGAAACAGGGGGCAATTTATCATCACTGATATTTAAATCAACACTTGTATAAGGTAAGTCAGGAACTTCTTCTGTCATTATAAAATTTCTTGAGATATTTATTTTTAATTACAAATTGTAAAATGTTGCCAAATGGGAAACAATTTAGGTTTTTATTTTTAAAACTTTTTTGGATATATAAATTAATAATGCCTCATTACTTGACTGCTCTGCCAAAGGAACCTAAGCCGATTGATTTGGCAATCAGTGAAATAAAACTCTTAAAAGAAGAGGTAATAGAATTAAAAAGAGAAATAAAAAAAATTAATATAAAACTGAAAGCAAAGGAGAGTGTGGCAGAAGACAAGGAATATGCTGGTGGATGGTTTTGGTAATTTTATTACAGAATGTAAATGTTGCCGAAAGGATGAAGAGATAGAGGGTGTCCGTCGGCAGACAGGTCAGCAAATCCCTCATTTGTTCCTACCCAATCGGGGTCAACAATTTGCCCCTCTTTGTAGCGGAGTGCTGTGTTTTGTTGCGCCTCGGCGCCGGAGTTTGTCTTCACATAGACTGAGCGCCGACCAGTCAGGTCGTGTGCCTTTCGCAGTTTCTCCCAACTGTTCTTTGTAAATTTATTACAAGGGATTTGCCGATATTCCCCAGGAAACAGCATAGACCCTGTATTCTCCTTGATGTTGAGTGCCTCAAGGGGGCAAGTGACCACTACGACTTCAGGGGCAACTTGTTCCACAGGGGCAACTTGTTCCACAGGGGCAACTGGTTGCTCAGCTGGAGTATCAGGGACAAGTGGCGACTCAGGCATAACATCTTCAGGGACATCTTCTGTAGATAGAAGGTCGTGTCCACCATCGTGATTGGTTGATTGCTTGACATTCCCCTCAATGGGAGTTGTGTGAACTTCCTTAAACCAATCACTGCCTTCCGTTCGGTCTTCAGGTGGGTCGTATTGGGAAACGGCATCAACAAGCATTCGGTAAGACCATCCAACGTCGTCATTCCAAGAACCTCCACGACGCTTCTTGAGGTCGCTGCCCGAAAGCATCAAGTTGAGTGTAATTAGTTTGATATGCTCTAGCGGAATTTCCACCACTAATTCTTCACGGATGAAATCACAAATCTCAACATCAGGCAGTCTGCCTTTGATTCGCATAAAGGCATTTGTTAGGACATCCTTAAAATGAGGAGAAAGTAGAAGCATCTTGTCGTCGGGGCAAGGTTTCCAATCTACTATAATACATATGAAATCATCATAAGATTGCTTGTTCTCACAATCCTGAATAGATTTGAGAGTCGCTAGGATACGAGCGATGATATCCTTAGCAAGAGTTTTCTTGACTTCTTGGTCTTCGGCGTTGATGCTGACAGTGAATTTGCCGCTGTCAAGAATGCCCCTAATGACGTTCTTTTGAGTGTTCATCTTGCCCTCGGGAAAAGGGGCATCAACACAGGAATCCCAAATCTGCCGGATAGCAGTGGGATTCATCTTCTTGAGAAGATTAAAAGCGATGAGGCGTTCGTTAGAGTTGAGGACATTTGCGTTTCCGGACATTTTTTTAGTTTTTTATATATTAGAAGTTAGGTTATTGTCAAATCAAATTTTTACCCGTTACCCAATAAAAAGTTGTCGTTTATGTTGATTTCACTACTGAAGTAGCTTTTAAATGTATTTATACAGAGGTGAAGATATTTGGTGAAATAAAATATTTTTTCACTGATACTTGAGCTGATAGTATACTCAATGCGATTTTCCAATTTGGAATCAAGTATGCTAATCCTCCCTCAACATTTGTTTCTAAATTATAAATTCCTTTTGTTTCCAATTTGGCAACATTTAGAAAAGTAATTCCATCTTTATTATATTTTTTGCTGTTTCCTAAATTCTTGACTAATCTTTGGTCATCATCTATTAATACAATATTTGATAATCTGTGTTTTATTATTCTATGTAATCCTTCTTCGTGAGATGAAACCCTACTCCAATTTGTATTATAATATGCTTGTCTTTTCACTGAATCTTCTAATTTATTTACAAAAAAGACTCTTATTTTTGATTCGGGTGGTTGCTCGGGATTGAGCAAAGCAGGGTTTAATTCCATCTTACAATCTTTTAATTTATTTCGTAAATAACAAACTAATGATACTCTAGCAAATCTATTATTTAATCCTAAAGTGCCCACCTCTAAATTATCTTTAAAAATATCAGGGAGAGAATCATTTTTTATTTTATCTTCATCTGTTTCATATAATTCAGTATTTCCGTGATATTCGTGAACATCAACACAAAGATGGTCTCCTGCTCTCATATCTATTGCTATTCTGTATTTTGGTAAAACAAAATATCCTCCGTGATAATGTCCGTATTCTAAAACAGATAAATTACCAAAGCCAAAATCACCGGCATCTTTGTGAACTGCTGTCCTAAAATTTCTATTAATAGTTATTGTTGAGAAAGGAGTATCTGCTATCTTCATTTTTGGATTAATAGATGCTTGCTTCATCTGCTTTTCATACCAATCAGGATGAAGATTTTTATAACTGCTAGAAATCTTTTGTAAGACAAATTGCCCATCTTCTACTTTTAGAAATTCCTGCCTAGTATAGTGAGTTTGACGACAGGGGTAATTTAAACCTAAATTATTTGTTTCACTCCAAAATCCAATAGCATTGCTTGCGACTTCATTTTGGACTTTCATTTTTGATTTTTTACCATTCACTTCATAATTCGCTGACCATCCACCTGAAGCAATTTCTACTATTTTTCGCTTTTTCCAGTATACTGAATTTGGGTCTATTTGCCCCGCCGAAGCACCCCTGCCCCTAGTTGATTTCGCCAATCCTTTAAAAGCAAGAAATCCTAATTCGCATTCATTTTTATCTAACAAGTGTTTTCTAAATTTAAATAAAATACTACCATCAGGTCTAAAACAATCTGTATCTTCAGTTACGAGAGTGTCATAGGAATTATCATCCAAATATTTGCCTTTTAGTAAATCACATTCTTCATCACTGATTTTTTCATTACAATTTAAATTTATTATTGTCATATTGATAAATATAAAGATTAAAAATTTGATTTCTAAAATTAAAATCTTTACTAATAAATAATGGAGGAATTTAACGCAAAATTAGAAATCTTTGATGATGGAAAAAGGAAAAAATCAAGCAGAGATATTATTACAAATAATATTCGTAGACTATATAATAGATGCTACGGAGAAGACCCTGAAGATATCTCACAGATAGCTGGGATGGTGGAAGATGTTGGACATACTTTTGCCTGCTTACAATCAAGTTGGGATGGAAAGAAATTATCTCACTCAACTATGTTATCATATACGAATTCTTTAATTATAGCAAATGAAATTTTAAATTTACAAATGAAAGATACTTATGCTCAATTAGAAACTGAACTACAAGTTAGAAGGGCAGATTCTCAAAGAAAAAATCCAATCAAAGATACTAAAATTACAAGAGGAGATTTAGATGACATTAGAGAGGATTTGATGACAAAAGGTCCTCTTAAAAGTTATATTCTATTTTACATTTTATCAAAATATCCTTTTAGATTAGAAACAGCAACACTGAAAAAAATAAATTATGATGATTTCATAAAATTAGATGATAAAGGAATTACAAATTATCTTGTGGTAAATGATGATAAATTAATGTTTTCATTTAACGGATATAAAACAAATAAAAAATACGGAAGCAGAGAAATAGAATGCGATGAAATTCTCACTGATTTATTCACTGAATATTTAGCAAAAGATGAATCGTTAGATTATCTATTCTTTAAAGCAACAGAAGGAAGTGAAGAAAAGATACAGGAAAAGATGAGAAACAATCTTTCTGTTTGGACAAAAAGATTATTAAAAAAATACGGAATTAACGCAAGTGCCACAGATATCACAAAATTACTGATTACAGAGATTTGGGATACTGGGACAACTCAAGATAAAATCAAATTTGCTATGTGGAGAGGACACGAAGTCCAAACAGCTGCGAAGGTCTATGCGACACAATTGTAATCCTGAAAAAATTTATTTCTATATAACTTAGCACTTTCTAGACATCTCCCAACATACTTTCTAGTTTGAGGGATTCCGTGATATCTGCCTTTGTAACATAAAACATATTGCCCCGTTTTTATTTTTGTAAGATAAGCATTAGGTCTTTTTTTTATTAATTCCATAGGATTTTCAGGTTCTTTCTCTAAACAATTGTCTTGGTGAGATAACCACTGAAGATTAGAAACATCATTGTTGAGAGGGTTATTATCCTTATGATGAACATCCCTCAAATTATCAGGATTATCTAAGAAATGCTCTGCGACTAATCGGTGAAGATAAACCTTCTTTGTCTTCTTCCCCTTAGGATAAAAGTTATACGACAAATATTTGCTCTTTGCTCCGTTTCCTCCGGGAACAATAAAACTCTCAAATTTACTATTGTATAGCATCCCGTTGCTAAAAACTAAATATCTTTCATCGTATTTACAAGGGGCAACATCAATTGCCGCAAAATCAAAATTGGAGAACTTTTGGAATTTTTCCATAATTTAGATAATTGTTTATTATTTAAATAGTTTATAACTTAATCAAAGGTTAGGATAAATTCCCCGTGTTTCACATAAAGAGGAATATGTTTCTGCTTTACTGCCTTACGTTTTTCTAATTGTTTCTTTACTCTACGAGGGATAACCATCTCAATCTTATCTCTTAATTTTTGGTCATTATTAACTAACTCAATTGCTTTTCTAACACTTGGAATTTCAGGGAATTTAGAAATATAAACAGCATCCTTATAAACATCAATCGCATCCATATACCCTTGAGGAATCAAAAAATAGCCGTTCCGTGAATAAGCAATTAGTTTTTTCGCAATTAGCATTACTTCAGTTTTTTCTTTAATTGTGAGAGTTTTGGCAGGATTTTGTTTAATTAGATATTCTATTAATTCTTCTTTAGAATTAATAAAAAAATATTCATCTTCAGGTTCTACATTATCTAAATATCTCACAACCTCAACCATCGCATCTTGTAATTGTTTTTTATTTTTATCATTCTTATTTGTAATCGGTAATTTAAATACTCTAATTATATCAAGTAATTCTTTCCGTGAATGAGACATATGAACAGTAAAAAATTTTGTTGTATCTTGTAGATTTTGATTTGCCATTGTATACACTTAATAAATATTTTAATTTTTATTTTTAAACGCATTTTGTTTCCAATTTGGAAACATTTAAGATTTCTGTCTCATATGAAAAACAATAACTGTATTTCCACTAATATCACTAATAGGTCTCTCATTGACATCTACAATTTGGACTTCTATATTGTTTAAAATTTCAGGACTTGTGTTATGAAGAGCAACATAAGTCTTCTCACCAGGGGCAAAAAATAAATCACCGAATTCTCTGCCATCATTTGTGAATCTTGGCAAGTGATAGAGAATCTTGCTAACACTCTGTTTTGCTCCATTATAGGATTGGATGGGCATATTACTGATTCTAACAAAACAAGAATGAACCCTAAATGCTGGAGGTTGGAACGATAGAAAGTGAACTATATCCTTTGCTGCCGACTTCGTGACATATCCAGTCGCTAATCCATCAGTTTCATCAATCAGTGATTTATTAGGAAAGCCTAAAACATTATTCATTTTCGCCTGCCCGCTAAATTCTTCAGTTCTATATTTACCCTGTAGATAATCAAATTTAGAATTTGGATTAACGTGCCCTATCTGATAGGCGTGTTTTTTATTTAATACTGCTCCATCTAAACCATCAAAAACAGACATTTGCCCCGCACCGATTGTTCCCGATTGGTCTACTTCCATCTTCTGTTTTGTATCACAAATCAAAGTCTGTGATAAACAATAAGGTCTATTTTTAGTATCCTGAATTACTGCTATATTAGCATCATTGTCTTGCCCCCTCTGCCTGCGAGTGACCCGATTATTAGAATAAAAATCATCACCTGTTGTAAAAGTCCTTTCCCCATCAACAAGTGTTGGAAATCTATATTGGAGAGCAGTATAGTGAGAAGATAAATGGTAAATCTCAAGAGATTCTCCGTTTTCCGCAACATTTAATCTAGGATATAAAGCATTTCTAGTTTCACTGATAGGCAAGAAACATCTATCTCTCTGAGCAGAGGATGCTGCTGTAATTACCCCTGTTTTATTGAGTTTGTCATCAAGGAAAGATAATAGCAGCCTATCACCGATACACTCAAATTGGACAAATTCATATGCTGCTTTAAATTGAGCACTTGTCAGGATATTTGCTCCAAGGGGCGCACCCGTGTAATAATATTTAACCTCACTCATTACTAACATATTTGCCCCGTTTGTGTTATCATATGAAAACTGATAAACACGAATATCAGTGCCGTTATCTTCCACCATAAAATCATAAAAATCACTCTGTAGTCTGCCGTTAAACGGATTAACTGTTCTGTATCTACTTGAGAAAGGCAAACCCGACTCAAGGCGCTCATCCATCCCCGCATCAGGATATCGTGTGCCAGGTAATAGATTCCCGAATGCTGTTTTCTTAAAACTGCCGTCTTGATTAGTTCTCGTAGTATCTCTGTAATATTCCATTTGAGGTCTCGCAAGACCAACACGCCATCCTGTGCCAGCAGTCTTGACTCTCGTAGTGAAAATTCCACTCGCTAAACCAAGAGGATGCCCGTGTCCCTGAACACTACAAGACATTTCATCTAATTTCTCTAAGACTGTTGTTCCCACATTTGCCCCTGTTTTAGTGAATATTTTTTTAGCAGGAGTGCCAGCGCCGGGACTAGCGTTGACGTGCGTAGAAGTCCAATCGGTGGTTGGAACATATCCGCGAGATAAATTTACCGGACTCTGCCAATAAGAGGATAACATTGCCCCTGATTCCCCAACAATATTTTTACCAGCCGTCCCTGAAGCACTTGTGCCCCTTTGAGTCGTGACGATATCTAAACCAATCGGCACACCCGATGCTGATGCTTGACCGATTACTTCTACTTTTCCAAAAATTTCAGGATTAGCATATGCTTCACTTAAAATCCTCTGTAATTCCTGATACCATTCGTCCGTGGAATAAACACCCGGAGAAGGTCTAACAGGAATCGGCATTTCTAATCTTTCTTCAGCGAAATCTACTCCTTCAGTTCCGGTCTGTAAATGACCAAAATATTTATACAATAGACAATTGCTCTCAATATCAATGACCTGGTCTCTCTTAATCTTAACACTCTCAACTGATATTTCAGCATTAACTGGAATTTTTATTGGTGATGTGAAGTGATTTTGATACTGACTGGGCGCTTCTATTCCCGCTATTGTTCTCGTTGGATTTCCACCCTGAAATCTACCATATTTGTCTTGACTTGATGAGGTGACGATTAAAGACATTTCTATTTATATTAATCACAAATTTTTTTATTTTAACCGATGAAATTAAAAAATAGTGTAAATTATAATAATAATATGACGAAAGGAATTAAGGCGAAAACAAAAGTTGTTGACTCAAATGACCCTGATGCTATGTATTCTAAAACTCACAATCAACACAATGTCCCGAAGAGAGTGAAAGATTTTAATAAAGTTTCACCGAAAGAAGCTTTTGGTAAACCAGTAGGAGACAAAAAGAACAAGAAAGGCAAATCAAAAACGGTTTAAAATTTGATTTCCAAAAATGTTTCCAATTTGGCAACATAAACAATTTAAAAATTTATTATTTAAAAACTATAACATAGATTAAGGTATGGAGATTTCACAAGAATATATCAACGAAAACATTGATAAAGTTATGAATCTGTGGGTGATGTGTAATACAAAACAAGGTATTGCCCCTAGCAGGTCTTGTAAGAGCAAAGCGAAATCTAAATTAATGAAAGATTGGACTTATGATTCAGCACTTTGTATGCTCTACCAACAGGATAGTAGAATTACAAAAATAGAAAAAACACTCAAACATCAAAATTACAAAATGAATAAGAAAATAGAATTTTTAGAAGATTGCTCTAGACATCATAGCGACCAAATCGCAAAATTACAAGACCGAGCGCGAGAAGAACACGACCGCGGATATTTGCGCATTAGTAATCTTAAACGACAAATAGAAGACGCTGGCAATCATTGGCAGAATGACTATTATAAAGAATTTAAGTATCCCGACAAATACTTTTAAAATAATTCCAAGCATCTTGTATTTTATTAAATAATTCACTGCTTCCTCCTTTATCAGGATGTGCTTTTAACACTGATTTTCTATATGCTTTTTTAACATCATCATCACTAGCTGATTTCTTTAATCCAAACACTGAATAGGGGTAATCAATATCTCTAGGTTTTTCCTCCTCTTCATATCCTCCAAAGAATCCTCCAAAGAATCTTTTAAAGAAATCATTAAAATTTTTATCTCTATTTTTTTTAAATTCTGCTTCTGCTTCATCTTTTCTTTGTTTTAGATAATCACTATAATCTTGATAGTATTTAGGTTGACTTTTCCAAATCCCTCCGTGGGGAGATGAAGATAGGGGATATGCTATCCATCTATGATTTTTAGAATATCTACAACCACCAACAACAAATGACATCAAAATAATAAAATTATAGACATTAAAATTTAATCAAATTTAATATAAATAATAATGTCCAACGAAGAAGTTGTTGTTGATGATTCACTGATTGAGATTGAGAAAATGAGTGTTGACCAACTTGCTGGTGCTTTTGTTATGATAGCAGGGGCAGTTGGTTCACTGCTTCTTGTGATTTGGCAATCAAAATGTCATTGTCGTATGAATTTATGTTATTTATTTACTTGTGAAAGAAGACCACCAAATGAAGATGAAATGAAATCATTAAAAGAACAATCTAAAAAACTAAAAGACAAAGCAAAAAATAAAAATAAAAAAGATGATGGGTCAACTATTGACCCTGAAGAACCTGAATCGCCAACTTTAATTCCAAAAAAATTAGAAAGAAAAGATAGTATGTTAATCAGTGAATCTAGTGCTACAGCTGCCCCTCCTTCGGCATTTACCACAGAACCCGAACCGCCCAATAATTAGGAGAATTCTTATCTTTCCACGCCAAACTCCCATCTTTCTTTCTAATTCCTTTCGCTCTTGCTAAATAACTTTTTCTCTGTGCTGCTGTCGCTGTGCCCGACCTCCAATCATCTGCCCCTGCTTGTCCAAAATGAATTAATTTTTTGCCTCCCGATGCTGACTTCACATAGACAGACATTTTTTTTCCTGCCTTTTTACTTTTAAAAGGTTTATACAAAGGTTTGTTATCGCTCATTTATTATTATTTAATATAAATTTTTTTATTGTATAAAATAAAATGTCAACGAATAAACAGAAATTTAATAAAAAATACGGTTTCAGTGCTGATGCTGGACATAGTATCGCTGAAATATCTAAATTAACTGGGATATCTGTTTCTATTTTAAATCAAGTAATGAAAAGGGGCAGAGGGGCACACAAATCTAATCCGCAGAGCGTGAGGAGCAAATCAGGCAAGAAGATAGGTGGAGCATCTTTAAAAGGCAAGATGTCTGCGACTCAGTGGGGACAAGCAAGAATTTATAGTTTCGTGATGAAAGGTTCAGGCACTTGGGGAAAAGCAGACAAGGATTTGGCGGACAAAGTTAGAGCATCAAAAAATAAAAAAACCGCATCAAAAAATAAATAAATTTATTATATAAATGGCAGAGCAATCGGGAAAACCAACTTTAGATGTTAATTCCAACAAATTGGAGATTATGGCATTTATCAAAGAACATAAGGTAATAAAACTCACTGAAAATAAAAAAAGAAAATCATTAAAAGTGTTAAGGGAAGAATTAGAAGCAGGTGGATATTTTGTGGGAGTTGAGGGAAAAACAAAAAGAACAGTTAAAAGAGGTCAAAAATTAAATAAAGCATCTGTAGAAAAAGATAAAGAAGCACAAGAATCATACCAAAAAGTTTTAAAAGCAAATCCTCAAGGATTTAATGTATCAAATAAAATTGTAATTAGTGGATTTAAAAATAAACCTTTACCTCCTCTTCCAACTATCACTGAACAAATCTTAGGGGCTAAGTTGCCCGATGATACATCATTCTTACCTGAGAATCCCCGAAAAGAAACGGTAGTAATAGGCAAAAAACTCCTATCTGAACCTGATTATTATGTGGCAGATTATATTAAGGCATTTAATGCTACTATGACTGGCGGTTATTATGCGGGAGGGATAGACCCAAGAGTTGAGGGAGCACTAGGGGCAAAATTAGAAAGAGAAGTCCCGCCTGCTTTATTAAAATCACTTGCTAAAAAATATGGAGTCAATAAAATACCAAGCAGGGAAGATTTAAATTTATATTTCTCAACTCGTTATCCTTTTTATAAACCACGGGACAGTGAAGACAAGATTTGGAAACTACAATTATTTTGGGTTGCTTTTGTTATTCAGCGAGACCCAGCACTACCAAGATATTGGAATAAAATTATGAGAGAGGAATTTGATAATGATTATATAAAAGACCCTGATAGAAAGACTCAGGGAGCAGTCCCAAAGATAGGCAGCAAATTAGCATACAGAGTTATATTAGAGCAAACGTTTGGAGATTGGGCAGCATATGAGAATTTAGGGCGCGATGCTCTCTATATGAAAAATAGATACGCAGAGTTTAAAATGCGAGGGGCAACTTGGGGCGGCGATTTCCAGGAGTTAGCTAAATTTATAGATATCCCAGAGTATCTTGGGTCAGGATATGAACTCGCAGATGATGAGGCAGTAGACCCTTTTGTCCCTCAAGAGGAAAGTGAAGAGGAAGAGGAAGAGTCGCCCGCGCAGCAGCAAGAGCAGGTAGTAGAAGATGATGATGTTGAGGGCGGCAGTGAGGATGAAATTGAGATTGGTGGACAAGTGTTTGACCAAGGATTTTATAAAGATATAGAGGAAGGAACGGGGGATGCGGAAGGAAGGATGATTATCCCATTTACATATCAAGATATTGACTACTTTAGAGATGTAGAATACAGTGACGGAGGAGCCACTAGAACTACCAAAGTCAGGCGAGTATATGAAGAAGAAGATGATAAAATGACGTATGTAGGAGACCTTCACGATGACGAGATGGCGCGTAAATATGCCCCTTTTGGAGAGAAGGTCTTAATTGTTTGGGATAGTCAAGAACGGAAGAGCAATCACGAAGCAAAGGTGTGACATAAATATTAACAGACTTTTTGATTTTATCCAATAAAATTTATTTGTAAATATTGATTATATATATATGTCATACCTTGCTGAAGTAGAAATGCCTGAGAGAGATGAACCTGAATTAGATGAATTAGAAGTTAGAGATGAAATAGAAATCGCTGAAGAAAGCGACGGTGTTGAGGAGGAACCTGACCCTCTACCTCCCCCACCTCAAAAAAAAGACAAATTAAAAACTGAGGATATTTTTAAACCAAAACGGGCACCCCCCAAGAAAGTCACGATTGATGCTCAAGATGAAGTAATCAATGAAGACCCTATTATACCTAAAATTGCCCCTGTTGCGGAAAAGAAAAAAAGAAAGATGAGTGAGAAGCAATTAGAAGCATTAGCGAGAGGGAGAGCAAAGAGAGCAGCGAATAAAAAACAAACAGCTAAAACTGCCCCTGCTGCCCAACCTGCCCCTACTGCCCCTGCTCCTGAACCTGCCCCTGCTCCTCCCGCAGGACTTGCTCAGCAATATTTTACTCAAGAACAAGTCCAAGAGATGATTTATAGCGGAGTCCAAAAATATGATAATGAAAGAAAGAAAAGAAAAGAAATCAAAAAGAAACAGCAAGCGAGAACTGAACACGATAATAAAGTATTCAGTGAAATTAATTCAGCATTAAATAGAACCAATGACCCTTGGGCATCAGCATTTAATTTTGTTTAGATGTTTCCAAATTGGCAACATTTTTGGATTTGCTTTCTAAAAGTGTTTTAATTTTTTTAGAGGAATATAATTTGATTTCTCTAGGTTTTTTTATATTTTGATAACAATAATCAGGATAATTATTAATCATTAATAAACAAGCATCAATCTCTTTTTGTAATCTATTATTTTTATTATCATTTCCTAAACCACCAACTGCTCTGTATGTTGTTTTACAATAGATATCATTAAATCTAACGACTCCTTTATCTTTGATATTATATAATATAGTTCTCTCAAAATCTTGTTTGTAAGTTATTGATACATTTAAATCATCACTATGTCTAACGATTATGCCGTAGAATGTTCCAATTATAAATTTAAAATCATTAGTATATCCTTCTTTTTGATACATAAGACTATCAGTCGGTGAAATACCCCAAAGAAATAAATTCTCAATTCTCAAAGTCTCAAATGCTTGTTTCGTAAATTCTTTAATATTAATATTATCTTTGCCCCTACAGACCCCTCTAATATCATCTTCTATTAATACAACTTCTGTATCTTCAGGATAAAACTTATTTAACATATAATTTAATCTTTCAGCCAAATCTAAGATATCTGTATTAATAACATTAACTTTTTCAGTGAAAAATTCATTAATAATTTTAGTTTCATAATCTATTTTTTCTTCCTGACTTGATACAAAGATATCAATTTCATTAAGAGTTATTCCTGATTTTATTAATGTAGGTAAAGTTTTTTTTATTAATACGTCAGTGCGTTGATAAGATGGAATCGCAAATCTCATTTTGATTTTTATTAATTAACCGGAGATTTTTTTTTTCTTTGTTTAAATTAAAAAATAATATATATATTATGAATAAGGACAATGATGACCCGAGCAAAAGCAAAAGTGCTAGAGGAAAGGCAGCAGGAATGGGAAAAGTCGGGAATGTGCCAAAAATTATGCCTGTGGTTCCGCTGGAAGATGAAGGAAGCGACCACCACCCTCCAATACATCCGCATCTCCCTCAAATTGCGGGACCTGGTGGAGGAGCGCTCCTCTTAATGATAAGTCCTGTGCGCACTGGAAAATCTACGATTATTTCTAATCTTTTATTAGGAGATAGTCAAATGGGATTTTATGATGCTCAAGAGCGTTTCCACACAACAACTATTATTAGTAATACAATCGCAAATGATATCACTAGTAGATTTTTAAAGAAAGCATTTAATACTCACGATAGTTATGATGATAGTATTATTGATGGAATAGTAAATCAACAAAAATCTTTTAAAAAAGAAGACCAACCTGATATCGCAGTTATTCTTGATGATTGTTTAGGAAGTATTCGCAGAGAAGCTAGAATCAATCATTTAGCATCTCGTTTCAGGCATTTTAATATTAGATTATTAATTATTAGTTCACAAAATTTCCGTTCTTGTAGTCCTATCATAAGGCAGAATGCTACAAATGTATTAGTAGGCAGTCCTTTCCCTAATCAAAAAGAGTTAGGTAAGATGGCAGAGGAATACGGAGATGTTTTTGGAGGGGCAGATAATTGGTTAAAAATTTATAAAAAAGCAACTCCTGATAAATATTGTTTTCTTCATATGGATTTCCAAAGTAATCCACCGAAAGCATACAAGTGTTTTGAGGAATTAATAGCGGAGGGAGAAAAAATCATTGGTGATATTCCAACATTAGAAGATAATGAAGATTTAGAATTAAGCGAAGAAAAAAAATAAATTATATTTAATATAAATAACAATGTCAGATATGTATGGGATATCAAATGCTGTGATGGAGCAGAATTCATTACACGGACAAATTGCTTTAGAAAGAGAAAATCGGCAAGCAAATTTTAAGAAAAGAAAAGACGCATTTGACGCAATAATAAAATCAACAAAAGGGGCAGATAATACAGCAACGGAAAAAGATACTGCTGAAAATGTCAGTGATATTCAGCAAGTTATTACAACAGGAAAAGGAATCTTTGGTGGAGTAAAAGGGGCAGCATCAGGGGCAGTAGCGGGAGTCCAAACAAGTGTAGCAGCACAGAGCGCACAAGCTGGAGAAGGATTATTATTATCAGCGAGAGATTTAAATCCCGCTGGAATCACGCAGTCAGGAGAAGCACTATCAAGTGAAAGTAGTTTAGCATCAGGGGCAAGAACTTTAGGTGGTGCTTTAGCAGGAGGGGCAAGAACGACAGGGGCAGGTGTAAAAGGGGCATTATCGGGTTTTGTTTCAGGGGCAGATGAAGCATTTGGGGGCACATCTCTTCCAACAAAAGCAACATTTGATGCTTTAAAAACTGCTGATGCTGGCGGTGAAGGATTAACAGGATTAGAAGGAATTGTCCAAAAAGGTCTTGTTAAAGCGGGAGGTGGTGAGGCACTAGGTGTAGTCGGTGGAAAAGCAGCAGGGGCATTTGGTGGATTTCTTGATGCTGGTAAAGAGATTGATAGTTTAGTCCAAACAGGGGGCAAATCTGCTTACACTCGTGTTGATGCTCAGGGAAACAGAGTCGCAGAATCTTCTACAGATAAGTGGGGAGAAAGACTAACTGAAGCAGGTTCGGCGCTGGATGTCGCATCGGCATTCACTGGAGGATTACTTGTTCCTTTAGCAGGGGCAGTAAGTTTAGCAGGGGCAATTACAGGTGTTATCGGTGATTATGAAGACCAAAAAACAGATAATAAAAAGGTAGGAATTAACGCCGATGGGTCAACTGATAGCACTAAAGCACCCAAATTAAGTGATACTGCTTTACCTCAAGGAGAAGCATTCACAAGTTTAGGATTTGTTGGGAATCTATCTCACAATCCTTTAGCAAATATATAATTGTTTCCAAATTGGCAACTTTTTGATTTTTTAATATATTTTTTATTTGTTTTTATTTATTATAAAATAGAATGGCAAATTTTTGGACAAGCGAGGATAAAATACCAATTGGACAACAGCAGATTGCGGTTCCCGCAGAGCACGGATTAGATTATGACCCGGGACAGAAAGTAGAATTTCATATCCCAGCATCTATTGATTTTTTCCAACCAAAGGAATCTTACCTAAAATTTGATGTGGAAATCTCTAACACAAGCAATCCACTTTTCCTTCAGTTAGATGGTCAGCTGGGTGGGCAGGTTTTAATCAGGGATTTGAGGGTCTATTCCGGAGGGGCAGGTCGCGTTTTACTTGAGGAATACCAAAATTACAATGTTTTAACTGCTGTTAAATATGATTATGAATTAAATGATACTATTAGGCAGAAGCGTTCTCTCACTGAAGGCTGTGTTTATTATGATAATCGTAATCGCTCTACGATGGGTCTTCGCAGCGACACGCAAAATAACCTTAATAACAATCCTTACTTCGCTGCTCCAACTGCCCCTGGTAAGCGCGATGCTTCTGCCGCTGAACCGGGATTTAAGAAAGCAAAATGTCTATTGCCCCTGAATACGGGCATCTTCTCAAATGATAAGGTATTCCCAGTTGGTTTAACCGAGGGTCTAATTGTAGAATTAATTTTAGAAGATGCTAAACATTGTATTCATCAGTTAGATACAGTTTCTCGCAGGCGCAAACTGATGGCAAATCCCATTTGCTTGTCGTTTAATGCTAGTGATACTGCTGACCCTGCTGACCCGAATAATGCCCCTGTTTACCCAATCGGTTCGTCCGTTGGTAATGCTTCAGCGTTTGATGAATTTTATATTAGACGTGATAACACGATGGCTATTAATGTCGCTGATGGTGGAAGCCAAATTCCCTTTTGTGTTGGACAGCATATTACATTTATTGATAGTGATACTGATACTCTCAATCCGTCCGTTCTTGGCGATGCTCACGGAGTAATCAAGGAAATAGAATATTTAGCAGGGACTCGCAATTGTGTTAAAATAACACTTGTCAATAAATATTCTCCAACCAATAGTATGGATGCTAATACTGTTCTTTTAGATACTTCTATAGCAAATGCTACTGCTGCTGCTTGGAAACCAACTTACAAATTAACTGATTGTGAATTTATTGTTCAGCAGGTTATGATGCCCGATGGATACAAGGCGAAACTAGCATCTATGATGAAGGAAGGCGGGGCAATGAATTATGATTTCCTATCATTTACTAATTACAAAACTTCACAGATTTCTAGTGAAAAACTCACAACTCTAAGAGTGCCCCTAGTCCAGTCTCGGGCGAAATCTGTTTTAGCAGTTCCAACAGATGCGACTGTTTACACTCAGCGAGATATTATGCGAGCAGAAGGCACAGAAATAGAATATTATGACAGAAATGAAGATGGAGTCGCAACGATGGCAAATCATAGTGCTCGCCCTGGTCTTGTTGGAATTAGCGACCACATCTCCCAGTATCAGCTATTCTATGATGGGAAATTAAATCCTAGTCGCAAGGTCAAATGTAGCAAGATTTCTTCTAAGAGAAGTGTTGACCAGCAACCTTTAGTTGAGTTAGAAAAGGCACTTGTGATGGCAGGAATTAAACCTCATTCTATGCTAAATTTCCAAAAGAATTTTATTATTGGACGTGCCCTGTCTCTCCAAGACGGAGTCTATGATACTAGGGGCAAAGATTTCCAACTTCAGGTTGAGTATCAGGAAACTACCCCTCCTGCTAAAAATAAACTTTGGAATGTTTGGTGTGCCCACCTTCGTCGCATTGTAATCAGTGGAAATGCTATTTCTGTTGTTGTTTAAATTGTTGCCAAATTGGAAACAATATTGATTTTTTAAATTTAAGAGTGTTTAAAATTTTTATTTGGAATAAGTATAAATAAAATGACAAGTTATTCCACGCATCAAGAAATCGTGCCTAGCAATATCACTAGCGATGGCAAATTAAGTTATTATAACGGGCAACCGACTATTCAGTTTCTTTTAGGAGAACAGGATAGATTCATCAAGCCGGGCACTATTCGCCTTGTCGGTGAATTTACTGTTTGGAAGGATGCTGGAGGCACTACTCTGCCAACCGAAGCAGATGGAATTCGTATGAATGAGCGTTTAGGGGTAAATGCTGTTATTGACCAACTTACGATTTTTTCGCAGAAATCGGGTCAGGTGATGGAATCTATTAATCATCACAATCGTATGATGTCTTCTTATCTATCCGTCACTCAAAGTATGGATGATTTCGCGGGGCATACTTATGAAACTTCGCTTCGTTTCCCTAATTTTAAAGCACAGGAATTAGGGGTAATTACCAACACTCAGGCAGATGACCCGACAGGTAAAAATGAATTTTGTATTCCTCTCGTCTGTGGTCTATTTTTAGGTCAGGACCCTATCCCTCTTTCAGGAACTTGGGGAGTCGGCGGTCTTCGTATAGAACTCCAACTTGCCCCTGACAGCAATGTTTTATTTTCTAAGGATAACACTGTCACGAATCTCCTTAATGCTCATTATGAATTATCTAATGTAAGACTTGTTTGTGAAACGATGGTGCCTCCTCCTGACCAACTTTCTCAGCTAATGTCGCAGACTACAAACACATTTGTTTACAATTCTATTACTTCATATTATCAAACTATTAATTCAGCAAATGCCAATCTCAATTTTAATCTTGCTCTCAGCAAGGTGCTTGGCGCTTATATGAATGTTGTTCCCGCATCGCATATTAATAACCTCAACCGAGACGGATTAGCGACTCTTCCTTTCACTAACAGTGATGGTTCAGTAGCAGTAGTTGAGCAGGCAGTATTTACGAGAGGCGGAGAAAGATACCCTCTTCAGTATAATCTTGATACAATCCAAAAAGAGGATACTTCTAACACGACGATTGATTCTCAGTTAGCAAGAAATTATATTAATTCTGTGATGGGATTTGCTAAGGTTAATCGCTCAAGTGTTAAGAGTGACAATTTTAAGTATTTCTCAATGACTAATAATTATCAGGAAGCAAAAGAAATCAAGGATGGGGGCAGTTCTTACGGATTAGGTGTTGCCTATGATACTATTAGCGACCAGGGAATCAGTTTCGCAAATGTTCCGTTTGGAGTCCAACTTCAGTTAAGACTTATCAGCGATTCTCCACAGGCGATTTTCCTTTTTGTTCACTCTAAACAAACTTGTGTTTCTACCGCAAGCGGTATCCAGGTTTTAAAATAATCGGTAATTAAATTTTAATTTTTCCGCTTTAATTTTTTATTTTTGTTAAGTTATATAATAAAATATGACTAGTATTAATAATTCCGCTATGACGCAGACGAGCGCTCCAGTTGGAGCAGGGACAATTCCCGATTTAGTCAAGATAGGCACAATTCCTACTGATACAGCAATTGATGTCGCAACTGAGATTTTAGAGCCAGTTTCATTTTCACAGAGTGAATGTAGATTTATATTATCAAACAAGGGTATTCTTCATTCTAATTCTCGCATCACTCTTGGTGTTGATAAAAGTGTTTTCACCGCTCCAACTCAGGGGCAGAATGGTTTTTTACCAATTAATGTTGGCGTTGGTGCTTTACTTCAGCGAGTAAGATTAACTGTTGGTGGAAAAACTATTAGTGAAATAGAAGATTTTAACCACTATCAGGCATATGAGAGTAATTTTATTACTCCTGAACAACTCAAAGAACGCGAACAAGTGTTTTCTTCTCGCACGGGTCTTGCTATGTCGGCAACTCTCAAAGAGCGTCAGGCAGAGTATGAAGATGCTGGAACTGCTGCTAATAATATTGAGAGTATCAGTGAAGCAGATAGTATTTGTATTGATAACGGCAATGATTTTGATTATGATAATACGCGAGTTGGTCGTCAGGTTCTGCCGAAGGGCACAGACCCAGGGGCAAGTCGTGCTGTGATGGGTTGGTGTGATACTTTTAATGAAGGCGTTTTCTCTATCCTTCTTGCTGATTTATTCCCCTTCCTTAAAATGAATCAACTTCCTCTATTTATGTTAAAGGAGCAGGTTGCGATTCATCTTACTTTCACTCCTCAGGTTGGTGCCCCTAGTGCTGGCGCCGATTCATCCCGTATCGTCACGACTCTCGGTGATGTAGCTGATGCCGATGCTACAATTATTAGAGATTCTGTGAAGATGGTTGCTGATTATATCTTCTATCCTCAGGAAATGATGCTTCAGTATCAGCAGGCAAATGCTAATATGAGTTTCTCCTATGTTGATTATCAGTTTGTTAAGAGGACAGTATCCTCAGCGGAATTCGCGGGTCAGTTAATCCAAAATGTTGGTGGCGCTGGTCGCATAGTAAATAAAGTATGTGTTCAGGTAGAAAATAAAACTCCTTTTGACCAGGGACCTATTAATAATTACGGTTCAGACACCCCGCTTGTAACGGCAGCGGGTAACGGCACTATCACGACTAATCTGCGATACAATGATTTATTTTTATTCCCTATTGATGTTAGCAATTCTGCTCGTCAATTCCACAATATCCTGATGACTGAGGGGCGAATGCCTCACATCAATCGTGATGTTTATTCCGGTCAGGGGCAGTTAGCAAAGGAAGTCCAATTTGGTGCTTTTGAGGATTACCCGATGGGTTCTGCGGCGGCGGGTGGTTCAGCGCTAAACGTTGACCTTCGTTCCAGGGGCAATTGGCACTGCTATCGCCTCAATCGCAATGAGCGGGTCAATTCTCGCGGCATAGAATTATATGACCAGCGGACGACTATGAGTGGAGCTTCTACTCTGCGAGCGTGGGTTCAGGTTGTCAGGATGGCACAACTCAATGAAGGAAGGATGGAAGTTGTTTATGCTTAAATGTTTCCAATTAGGCAACAATATTGATTTTCTTAATTAAAACTTTTTTAAAAACATATAATAAAATATATGGAACAGACTATCTTGGTTGAGTGTAGTAGGCAATCCAGTTTAGAAGGGACAACTCAAAATTTCACAACTCCTGCTGAGTGGACTTGCGGATGCGGTGATGGTTTAGTATTAGACATAGGAGATAAAATCCAAGTTCATTCAGGATTTGTCAGTGAAAAAGGAGCACAAGCAGGGGCAATAGAAATCAAAGAAAGAGTTAGAGCAATAAAACAAAAAGCAATTATTAGCAAAGAAATACAATATCTAAATCCTTACACATCATTCCCGACAGTAGGAGACGCTCCAATCAATACTGATATTTATGATTTTGGCTGTGAAATCGCTGGAAATGAAGAACACGAATTTACTATTAATGATGGTGAAACTAATATAGTTTTTTCTCCTTATAAAACAACAAACGGAGAACATTATATTAGTTTGCCCCGTCGTCATATTGGAAATGCTAGTGGGAACACGGGAAAAGTGAATCCTTACGAAGTTTGGGATAACACAATCGGTGTCACTCCAGCAACTGCCGCTCAGGGAATTCCAGGGTCTATGGGAAATATTCTTTATAATTTAGACCCAGGAGGAGAACACGATTCTACTATTTGGGCACCTCTTGGAGTCGCAAATCAATTTTGTCCCGCAGATTATAAAATTGTTGGAAAGAATGGAGCAAATAGTGAACCTACATTGCCCCCTGCCGCTGCCCCCGCAACTTTAAAAAAGGGAATGATAAGAAATGATTGTAGTAGATATACTTTATTTAGGGCAGAAAAAATCTACAGAGACAGAGTTTCTGCTAGTGATAATTCTATTCCAGCAGGTCAATTTCTTGATTTATTAGGAGGGGCAGGTGGGCAATCAGGTGAAGCTCCCGGAACAGTAGCATATCAGGCAGCATATGATGAAAGAGACCCAGCAATACTCTATACTTGGTCGCCTGTTAAAGAAGTTTTTAAAATGAAATCAAAAGATGGTTTTAATTCGCCTAGTGATGTTGCCGCAGAAATCACTGAACAAATGAATAAAAGGGGAATCTTACAAAAAAGAGATTTTAAATACGCAACAGAAACTATTAACGGATATTATGCTAAAAATGAATTAGTAAATTATTATGAATCACCCTTGTTTAAAACATATAATTGCGCTAATTATAATTATAATTCTTCTAATTATGAATTGTTTAAAAATGTCGCAGCAACAGGGGCAGATATAGAAGCAAGAACAAATAGTGCTCATATGTATATGAGTCAATATCAGCATATAGGAGTTAAAAGACCTGACCTTTGGATTCAGGGAAGAAAAACGAATGGGAGCACAGGATTCCTCAAATCTGCCACAGGAGACGGAAAGGATACTCCAAGAAATGCTCAAGTATTAAATTTAGGAATTCCTTGGACAGAAGACGTATTATTAAATCTAAATGATTTATTTGTAATTCAGGCAAAATATCCGGAATTATTTGAGGGAGTTTATCAAAGCACAAATCAGCCTCTCAATCTCACAGAAATAAAACCAGGATTACATAGATATCTTCATTTTAATAGACAAGATGATACAATCCCTCTAGCAGGAAATCCCGCAGGAACTCACCGACATTGTCCAATCGGCCATTTAGGATATGATTTATATGGACAAGACCACGCAATTCCAGCAGGTTTTCACTATGATAATAGTATGGCAACTTATCCTTTGTTTTTTGATTATAATGAGAACACTGCTTCTTATACTAGTATTGATGTCGCATATTGTGAGGATGGAGTAGGACTCAGTGATATCAATGATTTGGCATACGGATGGGCAAGGAAAGTGAGAGTCCAGCAAGCAGATGGAAGTGAGAAGTTTTATATTGGAGTTCAGTTTACAAGGACAGGAAATGAAGTTCCTTCTTGGTTATATAATGGGATTTCACATATTGCTAATTCAGGGGCACAAGACCCAGTTGGTCGTAGATTTGGATTTGATTATCATTTCTCAGCATATGGTTCATCAGCAATCGTTATGTATAACGGACTTGTGCCAAATGACGTAGCGACAGCAGTTAACGGACAGTTTCCTGTCACTGATTACGGAGGAGATTATCAAATAAGCAAAAATCTAAATGATGAAGGAACAGTCAATAAAATTAATACAGGGGCATTGTATCATAAAATTTTATTAGGTGCCGATGCTCCTTCACTGATTTATGATAGCCAAGAAGATAGATTTAGTTTTGATGGTCTCCACACAGGAGAGAGAGCAGGAAATGTTGGAAATGCTGGTAGAATCAAGAGCGGGGCAAAGGAGGCAGTGGCGGCGAATCAACAAGCAGAATCAATATGTTATAAAGTTAATAAAGCGATGTTGGGAACTACTTATTGTCCAAATGTTGCCCCTTATCCTGAACCAAAACTGGAAATCGCCGCTACTGGGCAATATCCTGCTCAACTTATGTTTAGCAATAATTTAGAACCTTGGACAATTTATGATGCTACCTGCGGTCTATTTATAGAAGAAATCATAGTCCCTGAAAAAACTTGGGATGAAAATTTAATTGGTGTTTTAGGATATTTTTATAATCAATTTAGTAATGAAGATACAAGCAGACAAACACAAATAAATAACAGACTTGATTCCTCAAATATGAAATCACTGACAACTCAAGCTATCATCGGCGCAGGAGATATGTTAGAATGGACAAAAAACGGATATGGGAATTCTATTTTTACATTAAACCCGCCTCTTAGTTATCAGCGGTTGGCGGCAAAACAGAATATATTGCCCCCTGTCACCGTGTTTTTTAAAGATGGAGAAGGAAGCACGAGAATCACTGCTGTTGACTTGCCAACTAAAACAGCAAGACCTTATTTCACAATTAGAAGTGATATCTTACCTCAATCATCTTTTGTCGGTGGAAATCAAGATTTAACATTAGCAACAGCAAACGCAGTCAATAGACCTGTTGTAGCAATTGTTAATAAAATTAACGGATACGGAGATTTCTATTCTCAACAAGAAACTCAATTAAATTTTACAAATACAGAAAAGAGAGTAATAACTGCTATCAAAACAAGTGTTCACGACCCTGATGGGAGTTATTCTAAAGTTGATAAATCAAGTTCAGTGATTTATAAAATAACCAAAACAAAGCAAATAGATTTAACACCAGTAGAAACTTTATTAAAATCACAAAATGAAAAGCAAGTCAAGGAGGGGCAACTTTTAGCAAGTATGCTCAAAAATCCTGATGATGTTAAGCCAAATTATTCACAGACTTTTTCTTTCTCTTAGGGGCAATAAACAAAGGACTTGTAGCATCATCGGGGTCATAAACATTTAATTTCCAAAGTGCCAAAATACAAGCAATATAATAATCTCTTTCTTCTTCATTAATTTTATATAATTTTTTATTTTGGACAAATGAAATATATGTTTGATAAATTTTTATTTGTGTTTTTAAATCTCTCTTGTTTCTAAATCCCTCAAGAATCAATTTGCCCCCTATATTTCTAAAGTAGGATAAGTCATCTTCTTCTTCACTGAAATTATTTTTAAACATAACT
>Ga0181419_1000133_pt1 | contig 25142 bp, 28 predicted proteins | sample 42SPOviralmetaG_FD_130144 | JGI IMG/M metagenome (GOLD analysis project Ga0181419, IMG submission 130144) | Marine viral communities from the oligotrophic San Pedro Time Series (SPOT) site, San Pedro Channel, CA, USA - 42 SPOT_SRF_2013-04-24 | ecosystem: Environmental > Aquatic > Marine > Strait...
AAAATTAACAAATGATACTATAGCTACAAAAACAAGTGCTTTATTAACTGCTAATCATACAGATTTAAATAATATTTATACTAGACAAGATGATATTTTAACAAGTTGTAATGCTACGAAACTTACTAATGATACTATAGCTACTAAGGTTTCATCATTACAAAGCACGAATCATACAGATCTAGATAATATCCACTCAAGACAAGATGATATATTAACGAGTTGTAATGCTACAAAATTAACAAATGATACTATAGCTACAAAAACAAGTGCTTTATTAACTGCTAATCATACAGATTTAAATAATATTTATACTAGACAAGATGATATTTTAACATCATCAAATGCAATAAAAACTAATACACAATCATTAGAAAATTGTGTATCTTCTAATAAAGTTAATGTAAATATTTCGTCAGGAGCTATAAGTGGTTTCGCAACTCAATCAACTTTAAATGATGCCGAAGTTCATTTAGGAAATATACAAACATCAGTACAATTAATAGATGATGTAGTAGGAACAGATGGTAGTGCTGGCCCTTCTAAATGTATTTCTATAGGTGGAACGAACCCCTTAGGGGGAGCTATACAAGAGATAGCGGTCGATGGGGATGGGCATTTAAGTGTCGATATTTTATCAAGTGCGCTGCCTTCTGGTGCGGCAGGTGAAATATCTAATACGGCAATAGCGACAAAAGCAACTTTAGCAACAAGTGCAGAAGTGAAAGAATTATTATCAGGTGATACTATTAACGCTGGAGCATTATCAAGTGAATTAGATACTGAAAATTATGAAAGAGTTAGATTTTTTGGAATCACAACAGCCAGCACAGGAACGGATATAATTTTGATGGGGTCAAATGTTTCTGGGGGCGTTTTTTATGTTTTAGGTGAAAATCTTAGGTCGGATACTATAGGAGGAGTTCATTATGTTTATGGTGCTGGGACTGAAAATCTCCCTCGTTATATTAAATTATTAAACAAAAGTGCATCAAATAACTATGTATTTACTAAATTATATTTACAAGGTTCAGGAGGAAGATTATTAGTTTAAACATTAACAACAACCTTATATTTTTTAGCATAGCTCATCTCTGATTTATCATGTTCTTCTAAATTTTCTATTGTTAATTCATCAGGAATACCATTATTATTAGTATCGTTAATAGTACATTTTGATTTACAACAAACGAATACCTTACATTTTACTTTTTTTAAAAATTTCATCATTTATATTTTACATATATTTTATTCTTCTAAAGATAATTCTATTATTTCAGTCTTAAATAAAACATTACTACAAATAGTTCTTATAGCGTTAGTTATAAAATCAACTATATCATCTTCAACATTTATTAATAACGGCACGTCATCTAAATACTCTTGTAATTCGATAATAAGACCATAACATCTAGCTATTTGTTTTTTAGTATTTATATATTTATCTTTCATAGCATTTACTAAATTTTCTTTTTCATCTAAAACATCTTTAAAATGATTAGACATTTCTAATAATTCATTTTCAGTAGTATCTTCTTTTTTAACATCCATTTATAATATTTCATTATTTATTATTTATTATTAAAACGAATAAATTAAAGTGCGTTTAAAATAATTAAAAAAAAATATTAAGATATTATATATGATAGTTCGTAAAATACCTAATTTTTCACGATATACTATAGACACACATGGAAATATTTTTAATGAAAAAACGAATAGATGTATAAGTCATATAATTAAAAATACTGGATATTTATGTGTTTGGTTGTATAATGATAATGGTATTAGGAAAAATTTATTATTACATAGAGTACTATTAGATACATTTTCTACAAATCCTAATAACTTACCATTAGTAGATCATATCGATAGAAATAAATTAAATAATTCATTAAGTAATTTAAGATATGCTTCGTATTCTATGAATGCACGTAATAGAGAAAAAAGCTATAAAAACAAAATAGGAAAAAATATTTTTGATTATGGTAATAGGTATAGATGTATAATAAATGTAGATGGTAATAGAATATATGATAAATCTTTTTTAAAAAAAAATTATAGTTTAGAAATGGTTAAACAATATAGAAATACTTTTAGTTTAGATAATGGGATAGGTATATATGACTAAAATTAAATGTATTTTTATATATATGAAATTATTAGAATTATTTTCAGGAACTCATAGTATAGGGAAAATAGCTAAAAAATATAATATTGATGTAGTATCATTAGATAGAGATTTAGATAGTAAATGCCCATTAGGAACTGACTACGAATCCCCTAAACATTTTAAAGAGGATATAATGACATTTGATTATAAACAATTTAATCCTGATGAATTTGATATAATTACAGCTAGTCCGGTTTGTTTATGGTGGTCTAATTTGAGAAATACATGGATAGGTAGAAAATTAAAAGCTCATGGCGATACAATTATAACAAAAGAAATATTAGAAGAAGATATTAATAAGTTTGGTAAACCTATGGTAGATAAAGTTTATGAAATAATTAATTATTTTAATCCTAAATATTTTTGGATAGAAAACCCCTCAACTGGTAAAATGAAACATTACATTAATGAAAAGTATTTAACTCCTTTTTTTGATGTAGATTATTGTAAATATTCTAATTTTGGGTACCAAAAACGCACTAGATTTTGGTATAGAGGATTAGAAAATTTTAAACCTAAATTATGCAAAAAAGATTGTGAAAATATTATAGAAATTGAAACAAAACAACAAAGACATAAATCTAATATGGCTTGTGATAATTTAATACAAGACGAAAACGGAAAAATGATTAGATGTAATACAAAAGAATTAAGGGATAAATATTTAAGAGGTGGAAAAAAATATAAAAAAATTAAAACTATAATTAATAAAAATAATAGATTAGAAAGATATAGAATCCCTTATAATTTAATAGATGAATTCTTTAAAATAATTACCACAGAATCCGAACAGCATGATAATTAGGACTTTCAGGATTCAAATAAGTTAATTCACCTTTTTTATTTTTTATCCCTTTACTTCTTTTGAGATAATTATCTCTTCTTTTTTTATCACCATGATTTAATGATTTTGGTAATAACCCAGTTTTATCCTTAAAATGTTGATAGTTGATATTACCGAAATGAATAGTTTTATTATTTACTACAACTTTTAATTTTTTATTTTTATTAGCTGATTTTTCATATTCATATTTACCTACTTTTACCATTATAATAGGTTAATATTTTATTATAATAATAATTATAAATTATATATGAGTTTTACTAAAGATAAAGATAGTGATAATTATGCAACAGATAAATTAGGTTGGGAAATAATAAAACAATATATCCCTAATGATAAAGTTATATGGGCTCCGTTCTATTGTGATGGAAAACAAAAAGAATATTTTAAAGAAATGGGATTTGATATAATACATGAAGATAGAGATTTTTTTAGTTATACTCCTCAGTATGATATTTTATGTGATAATCCTCCATTCTCAAAATTTAAAGATATTTGTATTAGATTAAAAGAACTAGATAAACCATTTATTTTAATAGGATTTAGTAAGATAATATTAATGAAATGGTTTCAACGATTATTTAAAGATCATTTACAAGTTATAATCCCTTTCAAAAGACCAACCTTTACACATTTAACTAATCCAAAAAAAGGATATACCCCTCCTTTTGGGGTTCAGTATTATTGTTATAAAATGAATTTAGAAAAAGATTTAATATTTATATAAGTTAATAATAAAAATAAAATATAATTATATTAATATATGGAAGAAATAGTTAATTCTTATATGGAAGGTAATGGATCTAAATCCAAAGCTACAAAACAAACTATAACCACAGGATTAAAAAGATTAGAAAAAATCTTATCGAAACCTTTTGATGAATTGACATTAAAAGACTTTAGTAATACTGAAGAAATATTAAATAAAACTACCGATTTATATTCATTAAATACAACAATATCAACTATATTAAGTATTATAAAATTTATAGAATTTAAATCAGGTAAAGAAAAGTTAATAGAAGACTATAGAGATATTCTTAATGAATTAATACAACAAAGGAATTCATCTCAAGGAAAGCAAGAATTTAAGGAAGGAGAAAAAGATAATTGGATTGATTATGAAGAATTAAAAGGTCAAGTAGAATTTTTAAGTAATACAATTTATTTAAAAAATAAAAAGAGTTTTACAGAATATAGAAATTTCTTAATTCTAGCTTTATATGTTTTAATGCCTCCAGCACGTATAGGAAACTATTTAAACATGTTAAAAAAAGATGGTAGTAATATGAAACAAAAAATAGATTCATTACCTAAAAATCATAATTATATAGTTAAAACTGATAATACTTATACATTAATATTTAATGAATATAAAACTAGTAAGATATTAGGAAAAATAAAATATGAAATAAAAAACGAAATATTAAATAAATTAATTTCTAAATATTTAGAAGATCATAATAATAATTCTAAAAATAAATACTTTATGATTAATGCTAGTGGAAAACAAATGAGCCAAACAGGATTTACTAATGGGCAAAGCAGTATAACAAAGAAACTATTTAATAAACATATAACTAATAATATGTTTAGAAGGATATTCTTTACATGGTTTTTATCAACTAATCCAAGTGTAGAAGAAAAACAAGAAGTATTAAGAGTATCAGGTCAAAATTATAAGCCTTCGATGGTAGAAAAATATGATAAAAAATTATCAGTAGAAGATAAACCTAAAGAAGAATCTAAAGATATAGTAGAATCTGTAATGAATAAACCATCTCAAAAAAAAGAAAAAGTGTATAAGAGTAATAGGATTAATTAACATTTAGTATAACTTACCTTCGGTTTATACAATAATAGCATAATCCCTTTTTAACAATAATAGAATAAATATTACAATTATAACAATACATATATTATTTACCCACATTTTTCATAGCGAGTTTATGTGATTGTTCTATACAATAACCAAGCTTCATTAATTTAATCATCTCTTTATTATGCTCTTTAGAATGTAATTTAGAATGTTTTACCATATATTCTTTTTGTAATTTAGATAGTTGTTTTCTTGGTTTATTAAGAGGTTTGACTATTTTTTTAGTTTCTTTTTTATCTGTATGATACGGCATATAATATTATATAATATTTTATTCTAGCCAAATAATATCTTTTTCTAAATTCATTTTATAACAATAATAAAAACAATCAAAATTACATTTATTTTTAGGTTCTTCTCCATCCTTTAAAAATTGGATTCTTTTTCTTGGTATAATAATCTGTAATGGATTTTCTACATCTTTAAAAAGATTTCTTATATATTGTGTGTTTATCATACTACTAGGACTAATCATTATAAAAGGTTTATCTAATTGTTTTAATCTTGTATAACATTCTTTTTTAATAGAAAAAGGTAAATTAGAAACTAAAACCTCACCTAAATTATTCTCAAAAAAATCTATAGGTTCATGAATTACATTAAAACCTAATTCTTTTAAATATTCACCTGATTTACCATCTCCATAGAAAGGCTCCCATATCACTTTATCATTAGGTATAATATGTTTTATATTCTCCCAAACAGATTTAGGTGACATATAGTCATCATGTTTTAAAAATGTTTTTGTATGAAAACCAGCCATATATTAAGATAATATATTATTAAGAAGGTATAACCGAGTTAATATGTTTTTGGGTACATTCTAATAATGCCGAAATTCTATGATGAGAACCTACTACAGAAGCAAGAGGATTTAAACTAGCAAAAAGTGTATCACCTGCTACTAACTTCTTTCTTAATTTAAAACTCATATTATTACTATTAGAACTTAAGAATATTTTATATAAAACTTTTTGTAATCCTGTTTCTTGACTAAAGAGATTTATTTTTAATTCTACTGGTGTCTCAAAATGAGCTGAAACATGGAGATTTTCTACTATAATATCCTCATTAGTAGGGGGTGCTACTATTAATTGATTACTATGATTATCACCAGCAGCCATACATCCAAAAATAGCAGAAGAACCAGTATTAAAGATTTTTATATTACCTTGATTTACACCAGTAGATCCAGCTGTTAAAACTTCTATTTTAGTTATTCTATAAAAAACAGTACTAACAGCTACATTAGTTAATCCATTCATAGTTAAGGTTTTAGTAACTTCTGTAAAAGTATGAACTGCAGAAGGTTGAGAATGCTGAAGTCCAGTAATTTTTATAGTTCTAGCACCAGTCCCACTACTAGAATCATTAGCAGAATCCGAAACTATATGACAAATACTATTATTATTAACTGGATAAGAAAATGGAGCGTTTTCATTCCATAAACATTTTTCTACACCACTACTTAAATCATCTGATATACCTTCTACCTCTTTATTTTTTAGATCGTTTCTTGTTCCTTGAACTATATCTATAACTGGGTCATTTGAAATATGCTGAAAAATTCTAGTTCTATGTGTCATAATATACAATTATATTATATTTTATTTTTTTTTTTTATTTTAATTTTATTTTATTTTATTTTAAAAAAAATTATATTTAATTATTATATAATGAGTATTAGTGAGAATTCTAGATTTATAGCTTTAAGTCCTGAAAACGGCAGTCAATTTACAGAAGGTCAAAAAGTAATTTTTGAAGTCAAACCATCTATATCTTTTCTTAAAGGTAGAGATTGTTATATCTCTTTAGATTTAGAAAGAGATAGTGATAATGCTTCTATGGCTCACCCAGTACAACTAGCAGGAGCCGCTGGTTGTATCGAAAGAATGGATATTTTTTCTTTAGAATCAGGACAACTTTTAGAATCATTAAATAATTATAATTTATGGTGTGCTATAGAAAATCAATATACTACAGATAATACTGATAATCTTGTTTATAAAGAAGGTTTAGTAGAACCAGTAAGATCGCATATTATAGCATGTAATGCAGAAACAAAAGCTATAACAACCACACCTGAAACTATTGTAGCAGGAGCGGCAGGAGCAACACGATTATCTACTATTTCTTCAGATGGATTTGATAAAGGTTTTATACATAAATTTATTATTCCTATTAAGAGTGGAGTATTTAATCATTATTCAGATGACGAGAAATTAACCCCAAATCTTTTATTTGGAGGTATGAGAATAGAAATTACACTAGCAAAAAACGAACATGTATTAAGTAGAGTTCATAGTCAGGATTCTACTGGAGCCGCTTTTTCTTGTGTTGATAGAGCTAGTGGTATTCCAGTAGGAGCTAGTGTTAATACAGAAATTATTAGTACTGCTGATTTCCAACACGCACAAAAAGGAGGATTTTGTGTAGGACGACAAATAACATTAGTAGGAGATACAAGTGTAGGAGCAGGAGGCGAAACAAAAACAATAACAGCTGTCGCTATAGTCGCTAATAAACTTAAAATTACTTGTGCCGGACAAGGTAATTTTACTAGTGGAGGCAACGCGAAAATTCATCACCCAGCAGGCAACAAACTTAAATATATTGTTAAAAACATGGAGTTAAAAGTTTTAGAAGTAATCCCACCTATGAATATGATGAAACAAGCTATTAAAGAAAGTCAATACGATTTTATTAGTTATGAAATATTTACTGATAATTTACCAACTACATCATTAAGACATCAAATAGAGTTCCCTTCAGTTTCTACTAAAGCCAAAGCAATTTTTACACATTATATTAATGATACTACTGCCGATAATGATTCTAGTCCAAATTACTATGGAGGAGTATCACCTACATCAACTAACTTAAATTCAGTTCAGTATTTTATTAATAATAGAAATTATCCTCTTAAGGCTTATAATCCAAATACCTTTAATGATAGAATTGTAGCTTATAATGAAATCGTTAAGGCGATGAAAGCAGTAGGACTTAATGTTAAAAAATTAGGCGATCATAAAAACATGGGAGATTATAGTTTTACCTACTTAACTGCTAGAGAACTCGCAAGAGGTAAAGATTTTGTATATCCTCTTAAGGATGCTGAAGCCCAATTAAGAACCGAATATAGTGCAGTAAGGGCCGCAAATCATAAACTATTAAGCTTTGTTTTTTCTGTTAGATCCATCATGATAGATAATAATAGCTTAAGTGTTGTATATTAATAAAAATAATTTTTTTCTATTTTATTTTATTTATATTTTTTTTATTTTATTATAGTATAAAATGCCTATACAAAAAAGATATTTCAGTATCGCACCAGTAAACGATAATCCTGTTAATGTTGTAGATAATGCTACTTTTAAAATAAGTCAAGGTTTTTCCCATAAACAAGGTAATCCAACAATTAGATTTAGTATCCCAGCATCAGAAAACCTTTTAGAAGTTAATTCATTAAGGTTAATAGGTCAGTATCAGGTAAAAACTGGTAATGATAATATTGTTCTTGTTGATAAAGCAAATTTAGATAATAATAATGGTGCTAATCTCGCAAGAGCTACTAGTGCTAATATGCCCAATTTTGGAGGAGTGCATAATGTTATTGATAAAGTTATTATTCAGTCTAAAAAAAGTAATGTTGAGTTAAGTAATACGCCTAATTATTCTATGATGGCATCTTTAAATGAAGCTTATAGAAATAATGCTAATGATTATGATTATTCTAGAGAAGGTAATCAATCTCTAGCTCAAGGTTATAATGCTACTAATTCTAATAGAAGATATAATTTAACTGCTAATCAAAAAGCTAACGGAGATGGAGGTCTAGGATTAAATAGTGTCAATAATAAACAATTAGGACAACACTTTTCATTAAAATTAGATGTTGATATGTTAAATGGATCTGATTTACATTTAGGACAAGGATTTTTAAATGGTCTTTTAATTACATTACACCTAGCACCGGATAGTGCTTTCTTTAACCAAAGATTTAGAGAAATCCCAGCAAATCAAACCACGGCAGGATTAGATAATGTTATGTATGTTTTAAAAAATCTTAAATTAGAAGGTCGTTATATCCAACCAGACCAACAAGATATTAAAAATTATGCTGTGCAGAAGGTTATGAATGGTAAATTAAATGTATTAAATGATATTCATAGTGACGATAATTCGTTTCAATATACACCTCAATTAAATATGGTTAAATCAGTTATTAATTTATTTTTAGACAACGAACAAACTAACAATAGAGCATTACAACAGAATAATTTTAAAATGCCTTTAGGATTAAAAGAAGTAGAACAGAGTAAAGATAATTTAAGGTACCCTATGGATTATCCTATTAAGGTTGTCCCTAATGTCGATAGTACCCCAGCTTCAGGAGCGGCATTAAGATTATCATCTCTAGCTGATGTTAATGGTATAGAACGAAAATCAGATTTAGTAGGAGATTGTGAAGTGAGGCATCATTTTGAAAGAGCTGTAACTGGTAGATCTAATCCTAAAAATGTTAATAATATTACAGAACTAAATAACTCTCTAACAGAAGATTATAAAGAATCTACCGGTAGTGCTACAGATGCCGAAGGATCTAATATGCATCCCCTCATGGTTGGGGTAGGATGTGATTATTCGTATGGTGTTAATAATACTTTGATGTATCAAAATAGAGATTATGCGGCTCAAATTAAATCAGGAGTACAGACTGGCTTACCTAAATATCCTTCGATGTCTAATAACAAGAGCGAATTAGTCCAAACTTATTTATCTCATGTTTCAGTTTTAGATACACAGAAACTAGTTAAACAAATGTAATTATTTTATTATATTTTTATTTTTTTATTTTATAATAATATATGAAAACTATATTAGAATCTTATTCTATTAAAGAGTTAAGAGTGTTTATTAACGAACATAATAAAAAGGCAAGAAAAGAAACAACCGAAAAATTAAAACAAATTAGAAAAAACATTAATAAAAAAGCAGTTATAGATATTAAAGGTTTAACAAAAAAAACTGATAAAGATGAAATAATATCAAGAATGTTAAAACAAAAACAACACTTTAAAGATATTAAAATGAGAAAACAAATTTCTCAAGAAGAAAAAGAGAAATATATGGATAATGTATTAAATCCTATGTTAAAAAAAGCATATTTAGTTTATGCACGTACTGGAGATGAAGATGATGTAGAAGTAGAAGTAGAAGAAATATTTAAAAAAGCTAAAGAGATGGATATACCTTCTAATTATGGTATTACTAAAAAAAAAATGATTAAGGTTATTGTTGATGAAGGAAAAAAAGATAAAAAAATTAGAGATGAAATTATTAAAAAAAGAAAAACAAATAAAGATATAGCACCACCAAAACCACCGATGCCTATCGGTATGTTTTATAGTACTCAAGCTAAAAAATTTATAATTAATAAACCAACAAGACCAGCACCTAAATTACCACCAAAACCAACTAAAAAAGCACCCACCCCACCTAAAGCAAAAGGTAAAGAAAAGGTTAGTAATGAAGAACCAAAACCATCAACCTTACAAGAATCAGTAGGAGATAGACCTAAAACAAAACCAAAGAAAAAGGTAAAATTAGTTATTAAACCTAAAAAGAAAGAGGAAACTAAAAAGAAAAAAGAAACAGAAACCCAAAGAATAATTAGAGAAGGAAGAGAAAAAGTATTAAAAGATAAAGGTAAAATTATACCTCAAGCTAAACAAATATCTAAAACATGGACTGCATTTATGAATGATGAATATGGAGAAGATTATACATTAGAACAACAGAAAAACGAATATGATGATATGGTTAAGATTGATAGTAAATTACCTAATAGCATACCTACAAGAATTAAGTTAAATGAATTTGATAAACCTAAACAAGAAGTATTTATAAAATTATTTAGAACAAATTATTTAAATTATATAGATTTAGAAAATGATAAGACAGGACAAAAAAAAGAATTTGTTAAAGAGAGAGAAAAAGAAAAAAAAGAAAAAGATGACAAATCAAAAAAAATACAAAAAGAAGAAATAAAAAAAGAAAAGGAATTAATAAAAAAAAATAAAAAACAAGTAAAAGAAAAACCAAAAGAAGATATACCGCCTAAATTTACAGAAGAAGATCGTAAATTATCAGATAAACTAGAAGATAATTATAATGAAGATACATCTAAATTTGATGAAACTAAAGATGAAAGAACAGAAAGGATTAGATTAAGAAAAAAAAAGAAAGCTTATGAAGAATATTTAAAAAAAACAAATTTATTAAAAAATCCAAAAACAAAAGCAGAAGAATCTAAAAGTCATATTTTTAGACCAAAAGGAAATAAAAATGATAATAATATATTATCTTTAGAAGAATGGATTAAAAATAAAGATAAATTATTTATATTATATGATAATAAATTATCAGATTACAGATTAGAATTAACTAAAGATCAAAAAGATAAATTTAAAATAGATGTTGATAATTTAATTACAAAAAGTATTAAATATGATGGGACTAAAACAGAGTTTCAAAATAAAATAAAAATAATCAAAGAAGATACAAAAGGTTTAAAAAATATATTAAAAAAAACAGAGCTCAAATATAAAAAACAGCAAAGCGGAGAAAATACAAGATACAAATTACCTTTTGTTAAAACTTATGATAATTATTATAAGTTTCAAAAGAATAAAAAGAAAAAGTAATAATAATATACTATTTTATTACTATATTGGGTTCTTTAAGTAGTATATATTACTATAATATAGTGATATTATTAATGTTTTGTTTATATTAAGACTTAAAGAATAATATAAAAATTTTTATATTATTCTTTAAGTAGTAATATATATTAAATATAGTATATATTAGTATTTAAAGAGTGATAATAGGGTATATTATTAGTTTATATTAGTATATTACTATAAACTAATGATTATTTATTAGTCAAGGGAGGGGGCTTTGTTATTCTTAATAATACACTACTATTATCTTCTAGATCCGGCGGTGTTAAATCAGGATTTAAAATAGATATTCTTACATTACTTATTTTTAAATCTGAACTTAATGTATGGGTTATTTCATTATTAACACTAAAAAAATCTTGGTTCGATAATGAGGATTTAGCTACTACACCTAATAGAGGTAGGTTATCACCTTCTTTAACTATATCATTATGGTCTGGTACTATATTACCAGTTACTAAATAATAACCATATATCGATAGAGTTGGTAAATTTCTTGCTATAATAGGTCTTGATGCGGTGGTGACATTAATTAAACTACCCTTACCTGTAAAATAAGATCCATCATACATAGTAATATTAGATAAATACAATATATCAGTAGAGGCATCAGGATATGCATCTGCCATTTCTGATTGAGGTGTAGCTATATCTATTTCGTTAAAAACCTGAATCCCTTTCACTACTTCTGCACTTGATGAACCATAAGTAGGCATAATAACATTTGGATTAACTTGACCTGATATACTACTTAATAAACTAGCATCATATTTAGCATCGGTAGTAATACCTGTTAAATTACAAGTTGGATTATTATAGGATGTATGAAATTCTTTATGCTCATCATCGTTTAATTGTTCGTATGAAAATCCTAATTTGTGCCATAATGTACTCCTCCACGCTTCTTTAGCTTTTGTTTCACTACTAAAATAATCATGGAATCTAGCATTAGCTTCTACTTCTATACCACTAACATCACCTAACCTTATAGCTGTATCTCTACTAAAATTATGAATAGATGCCCCTCCTATTCTTGTTATTGGTTTTAATAGAGTTGAGTATGTTTGAGTTCTTAATAAAGCTGTACCGCCTCCATCTGTAGGGGAAAATTGCTCAGGACTTCTCATTATATTTTTAATACCGATACATTCACTACCAGCATTTATAATAGGATTTGCTAGAAAATCATGGGTGGGCGGTCTATAAGGTTGATGTAATGAATTTAATGTAAAACCATTTCTATCAGTATCATAAGAAATATTAAAATTTGGAGCACCAATAGTATAACCAATCTCACCTAATTTATAATCAGTTACATTTTTATAATTTAAAGCATCTTCATCGTGTTCTGCACCTTTTGCACGTTGATTATCAAAATAAGCTCCGTAAGGTCTTTGTGCGTCTATATAAGTTTGCATTGGGATTAATATTTTAATTTTAGTATTATTTAAAAATCTAGTTTGATGTTCTTTTAAAGGAATAAATATTTTACTATAATTACCTGCTGCATTAGCAGGGAAATTCTCAAAATCACTAACCCCACCATTTTCACTAGTTAAAGAAAAAGTTAATCCTGAATTTTGCACTATATTACCATTAAACAAACCACCTTTAGACATTTCTTTTATAGGGGTAGTATCAACATAATTATTAAATCTATCTAATTTAATAAATCCGTTTATTTGTTTAGTTATTAATTCTGCTATTTGATTAATACCATATATACCCTTTTTAATTGTAAAACTTTTATTAACTAAAACAGGACTACCGATAAATGTGCCTCCATCATTAACAACATCATATAAAATCATAGGAACGCCACTACCCCCCATAGAACTATGCACATTCATCCCTATATTAGCAGTATAAGCAGCTGGAAATCCAGCACTTACTAAACCTTCAGGATTAAAAATACTAAAAGCTTCTAAATAAATACTAGATGCATTTCTAGACTTATAGGGCGTTTGATCCGGTTGTATGTGATAATCTTCAGTTGTATAAACATTACACGAGATCGTTTCAGTATAATCTCGTTCTATTTCTATACTAGATCCTTCTATACCTTTTTGATTAATAAAACTATTTTGTATTGCTATTTCTGTCCCAGCTGGTAAATCTAGAACTTGTTTTAAGTCTATATCCCATGTATTAGATTCATCATTATTTTTACTTTTAGAATTTATCCTATTTAGATCTAAATATATTTGACTCATAATATAATATTAATAATATATTTTTATTATTAATATTAAATTTATAAAAAAAAGTTAAGAAAAAATTTAAGCACTAACAATAACAGAAGTACCTTTAGCGAGTTTCTTAATAATAGCAGTCCCATCTCTTACTATATGATATTCTACATCCATAGAAGGTTTTGTATCAACATTAACATTTGCTAGAGCTGGTTTGCATTCTCTTCGATATTTCCATACTAAAGATGAACCTCGCATGATAGGGGTGCCTCCTCCAACAATAGAATCAACACCATTTCTTAAATCAACTGCTAGAGGTTTCCATACACCTTTTAATCCGGCTGTCTGATTAGTAATACCAGCCCACTGCGTATTAACATCGGTATAATACATAGATCTAGGGCAGTGTAGGGGTTCATCTAAAGTTTGCACTACTTTATTGTATTGACTAGCATTATTATAAACAAAATCATTAAATACATCCTTACCATTCACCTCAACATTATACTCCTCAATCATACTACCATCTATAGACTGGTCTAATAGAATTTTCTTACCTAATACAGCACCATCAAGGGGGTCAGTAGCTTTTGAATATCTTTTAATCTGATAAATCTTATGAACTTCTCTACCTTCTTGTCCTAATCTATGTTCTACTTCTTGAACTACATTATCGGCTCCAGCTGGGATAGTTTTAATAACTCTATTAATTTTTGGGTATTCAAACCTATATCCTTGGTTAGAAGTTTGGTCTATATAAGAATTAATAACTGAACTAGGTGGTAGGACATAATCAACAACGAGTTTAGGTGAATCAATAGCTATATCTGTATCTTGAGCTACATATCCATCTCCAGCAGGTCGCCCTACATTATTAACATAAGCACTAGCTTCATTAAATTCTATTTCTAAAATAACATTATAATCCTGAAATAAAAATAATGGTAGTTGTCTATTTTCTAAACATGTAAATAACATATAGAGAGGTATACCATATTTTTCGTTTTTAGTAGTATCAGTAACAATAGATAAATTATGAACTAATGCGTTAGTCCCATCGTCTTGCTGACCGAAATTTATACCACTATCACTATCATTCGGTCTTATCTGACCCACCCCTCTATCGCCTCCCTGTAATGCAGCCGTAGAAGCTGCTGGATCTACATGGACTTTTAAATTATTACCTAAATAAAATCCCATTAAATCATTTCTAGTAGATTGTGGTTTGTTAAGATGTCTTAATGTTGATATTCTATCTAAACCTTGTGTATTACAAATCTCAAAATCTCCAACTTTCATAACTGCAGATTTAATAGCTCCTAAGGCTCCGTTCCAACAATTTACACGAAGACGATGACCTGCGGTAGCTGTAGATGTTTTTTGTAATTTAAAGGTAATCATAGAAGTTCCATCTAAGAATCCAGTATTAGAAACTTTAAATTTAAAATTTCTTGTATTACCAGTTTGAGGATTCATAGGTTCTATCTCTTCAGTTCTAATTTCTGATTGTTGCGGGATGTCTTTAATTTCATAATTAATTAAATCAGGATTCATTTTATATATTTTTATTATATTTTTTTTTTTAATAATCTTTTTTTTTTTTTAACTATTTTTTTATCAATAATAAAAATGTCATCTTTAGCTTTTTTCTTTTCTTTTAAATAAAATTCTGGATACATATTATTATAACATTTCTTAATTTTGTCATCTAAATTATTATCTTTAATTTTTTGTTTTATCATTAAAATTATTATATATTTTTTTTTTACTATAATAATTATATCCATAATCTTTTTTCTTTTTAACAACTGGTATTATAGAACCTTTTTTATATAATGGTTTCTTATCATCTTTAATAACATATAAAAAATTACCCATAGTATAAAATTACATTTTAGTTTTTTCTTCTACATCTTTGTTTTTGTTTCTTTTACATCTTAAATTATATTCTTTTACTTGTATTTCTTTTTTTATTTCATCAGCTATTTTAATTTGTTGTTTTTCTTTATTTTTTCTCATTAAAACAGAATCAACTACCTCATAAACTCTATCACCAAAACAAGCTATAGCATCTTGTAATCCTTTACATTTCTTACAATAATAACCACTCCAAAACATTCTAGGCTCAGTTCTGCATAAATAACAACTCATATACTATTAACTTTTATAATAAAAATAAAAAATTATTTATCTTCTTTATAAATTTTTCTATCATATTCTATTATACTTTTTTTATCTTTCTCAAAATTAACTAACATACTCATACCATACCATTTATAAACTTTTAACATTCTCATTTTAGTTAATCCATAACCAGCATTTTCTAACCATTCTATTCGTCTTGTTGTCAAATTACCTATCCCTATTAAAAGAGATATAACTCTCGGATTTAATTCTATATTTTTTTTAATCCAATCATTTAATAAGCTATAAGGTGGATTTTGGATTATTATATCAGGATTACCTTTATATTTAAAAAAATCTTTATCTTCTAATATTTCGCACCATTCTTTTTTATCAGTAGGTATTTGATTATAATAAGAACCACTATTTTTACATGGGTCTAACCATATATCATTTTCATTACTATCAATAAAATCTATATGTAATTTACTTAATTCTAATGGTGTTATAAAAATATCTTTCGCTATTTCTCTATTTTTAATTTTATGGGATATACTAGATATGCTCATTATATAATCTTTTTAAAAAAATAAATAGAATTATACTTATTCTATTTCAGTTATATCTTCATCTGTTATTGTGAAACTAATATGAGCTTGTCTTAACTCTGATGCTGGTTCTTCTGTATTTGTATCTTTTATCTGTACTGATAAACTATTAATTATTTTTTCTTGATTTTTTAATTTTAATACATTCTTAATAGAAGGTTGATATAATCCAGTTAATACACTATGACTAGCTCCCATGCCTTCACTACTATTACCAAATAAAAAGGGGACTGGTATAGAACATAGAAGAGGTTTAGAAAAACCGCCATCTGAAGATTCTTCAGTATTTTTAAAATTTTTAATAGGTAATCCATTTAAATAAATATCAAAACTATCAGATCTCCATTTAGAAATTACATCTTCAAAATAATGAAATCTTGGGTTCATTTCACATACATTAGGATATAAAATATCACTTGTTAAACCACCTACAACCTCTCCTAAATGATCTGAAAAATTCATTTTATAAGTTGTCAATATACTATTAGGTTTTTGATTCGTAGCTCCTCCAGCATTTTTTAAAAATCCACTATAACTTAATGATTTAAACCCTTCGTTTTTAACTTGAGCAGCCGTTATTGGTGTAAATGGAATTTGACTCTCTACTTTTGCTTTTATCTGATCTGCGGTACCAGTATTTAAATTACCTAATCCTGTAAAAAAAGATTGAGGGTAATAAAAATCCATTTCTCTACTATCGAAAATAGGACTTACTTTAGATAAATCTGTAAATTGATGTGCTTCTTGATAAATTTTAAAATATACTTTTCTATCTGTTTCACTTAAAAAATCGTTATTATCTGTAGGTTGATAAAATAATACAAAGCATTCAAAAGGTCTATCTAATGATGCGGCTTGATGTCCGTATATTTTTCTTAATGATATTGTTTTTAAATTAACCATTCTTCTAAAATTTTGGTTTATATTCGTCCATAATTTAGGTGTATTAGGTGGATTCATGGTTGTATTGAAATTAGGAACAGCTATTTTTAATTGTGATATATTTCTATTTGCGTTAATAATACCAGTTATTTCTATTGATAAAAATGCTCCTAATTGTCCTTTTTTTTTATTTGCTGCTGTTGATGCTACTTGTAATTGTGTAGAACCACTAAATATAGCTGGATTGTTTAAAGCTCCTCCGGTTGTTGTTGCGGCATTACCTCTTGTTTTTTCAGTCCATCCATCAAAAGCGGTTGGTTGGTCTCCAAATTCTTTTGAATATAAACCGAAAGATATATTGCCTTGTTGAGCTGACATATTTACATTTGTTTCTATTTTAATATAAGATGAACTTAAATTATCCTCTTCACATGGAATAGAGAAATGCATAAAATGAGTTTCACCCAAAGCATAACTATCATATAAAGGCTCAGCGGCGGTCGCACTAGTTTTACAATAAGCTACATCTTGAGCATCTGCGTCATCTGTAATAATACCAGCATCTCTAGAATTATCAGTATCTATAACAAAATCTACATTAGGTACTTTAGCACTATTACCACCTAGAAATAATCCACTTTGAAACTGACTATTATCTTTATTCATACCAGTATTTTCATCGAATACGGCACTATAAATATTTAATTCAGGATTGGCTGCTATTAATGTAGTTAAACCATTAAATATTTGTTTTTCTAATTCTTTAATTTTATATCCATTTCGTCCGGATAATGGATTTATAGCTGGAATAGTTATAGTATTACTAGTTAATGCTATAGGTGTTAATCCATCGTGGGGCTGTACCCTTGGGATAAAATTTAAATCTGATAATGTTATTGTTTGGTCTGTTTTAAATCTCACTTCATTCAATCTAGATAAGTGAGCGTAATTTAAATAGATTTTACTATTCTTGCCTATTGTTATTGGATCTCTAAATCTTACTGAAAAATCATCAGCTTTATCTATGGGTGATATTAAATTAATACTTGTCATTATATAATTAATGAATATATTTTTTTTATTAAATAAAAATGTTTAATTATTCTATAATAAAAAATGAAAAAGGTAAATAAACCAAAGGTAAGCTATGCTAAAAAATATGTACCTAAAACTTTATCTGAAAAAGATAAAAAAAAACAAATAAAAAGTATTCAAGATAAAACAATTAGACCTAAATTAGATTCATTTAAATCTCAACGAAGTTCATGGGTTAAAAAATTTGAAGATAAATATAAAACTAAAATAAGTAATAAAAAATTTATTAATGATAATCTATTAAGTTATAAAGGACAAACCCTTATAAAAGATAAAGCGATGGGGGCATATTTTAGTTCAGGTTCTCGTCCAAACCAAACACCGGAATCATGGGCATTAGCTCGTTTAGGAAGTTCGTTATTAGGTGGTAAAGCTCAAAAATTAGATAAAGCTATTCTTAATAAATATGGTAAAATACCGAAGTTTAAAAATCTTTAGACTAATCCTGCTACTGCGGCTCCTTGTGGTAATACTGAACCTAAATCTAAACCTCCTCCTGCTACACTCCCCCCTGCCTTTATTTTAATACCTGCTTGAGCTTCTTTACCTCTTTCTTTTAATCTTTCTTTGTGTTCGTGGAATAATCCATGAAATATTTGAGCCACTCCAGCGATCTCTCCTATTACTGGAATAGCATCTAGTGCAGCTCCCCCTATATCTTCAGCTACATTAATACCAACTTTTTCAGCTATATTTTTTGCTATACTGCCCCCTGCTTCTTTCATTGCTATTCTAGATGCTTCACTAGCAGCCTCAAATCCATCAAGAGCATCTCCTCCCACTTCTGCACTTTCTGTAGCTGTGTTTTTAGTAACATCTACACCAACATCACTAGGATCAGAACTAACTTCAGGATCTACTGATTTTTTAATAGGGTCGGCTGCGGCCCCTCCTCCTTCTGTACCAGTAGCACTTTGTAATCTTTCTAATAGACTTTGAGCTCTGCCCCCTAATTCATCAGCTTGGTCTGATACTTGTTGTGCACGTTCAGCTGTTTCATTACTTTCTACTGCGGCATTTGATTTAAATCCGCCTTCAGTTTCTTCAGGTAAATCTGTCTCTTCGCCTTCTGTTGGTTTGCTATTTTGTCCTGAACTTGTTTCACTTTGACTAGGGGCTCCGGTAGCATTTTCACTAGAATCTAATTCTGATTTGTTAAATAATGGATTTTGAAATTCAGTTGAATTTTCTTCAGTCATACTAGTTAATCCTTCATCCTCAGGGGTGGTACTTGGTTCATCTGTTTTTGGTTCATCGTCCTCGTCATCAGTTTCTCCTTCTTTATCTTTTTTATCTTTATCTTTAGCTGGGTCTGTACCATATTTACTTTTAATTTTTTTATATATTTTTCTACCTAAATGAAATCCTCCTGAGGCTCCTAGTGTTGCTTGCCCAAAATTTTCTATATTACTAATATGTTGGTTAAATCTATCTCTTATATCTGAAACTTTACTTGCTACTAAATCATCTTTAATCGCGTCTAAATGGTCGTTTGCTTCTTTAGCATTTTCAACAAAATCGTTTAATGTATTAAAATAACTCATTATATAATAATAACATATAATAAAAATAAATAAAAACTTTTAAAAAAGTTTAAATCAAAATTAATTTAAATCTTCTTTATCTTTATATTGTTCGTCTTGCGACCATAATAGCTTATCAAAATTTCTCCATATTTCTAAATTCGGCACGTTAAGATACATGAAATCAAATTTAACCTTTTTACTTTCATTATAATATTTAATAAATTCTTTTTCACTACCACCAAAAACCGAAAGAGATTCACTCATTTTTTTTAATTCACTATTAGGACTATTGCCCATTAAGAAATATGCACTAGCATTTAATCTAGCTATAGCGTTTAGGTGTTTAAAATATTGCGTTACTACTATAATAGATAATTTACCTTCTTGTTCTCCATTGCCTATATGTCTATATTTTGTTATTAGACTAGTTATTTTATCAACTTTGCCACTTCTTTTAAATTGGACTGACCCAATAATATCCTCAAAAACAACTAAATATTTATTATCTGTTTCATCATTTTCTATCATGTCTATTATCTCATCTAATAAATCCTCACTATAATCACTAAATACGAAATCAAATTCAGTTAAAGCTGGTTTCGTCATCTTATCATTATACGCCGTAGAAGAGATTAATATTTTTACATCAAATAAATCTCTATACTTAAACTTCTTATTTAAACATAAATTCATCCATAATAAAGACTTACCAGCTCTAACAGATCCTATTATGGTAATAAAAAAAGGTAATTGAGGTAATGGATATACATCAACTTCTCCGGCTGTTTCTTTACTAAAATTTTTTAAAGGTAATACTTTTAATTCTTTATTCATATTATTATTATATTATATTTTATTATTAAAATTTATTCTTCTTCTATATCTTCACCTTTATATTTTTTCATTATTGATAATAAAGATGTTTCTAATTTATCATCATCTAAAATATCTTCTTCAGATATAGATTCTAATTCTTCTTTAACTAGATCATAATCTTCTATTGTTTCAGTTTTACATAACCATTTAGATTTTAAATCATCAAATTTACTTAATTTTTCTGCTTGTTGTTTCTTTTGTTTATTTAATATTAATTTTTCTCTATGAGTTAATGCCTCTTCATTTAATTTTTTATTTTGTTTTTTATTAACTTTATTTTGTTTTTTTATTTCTTTATTTTCTTTTACTGCTTTTTTTTCTTTTTTTAATAATCCTTTTTGTTCTTGTTCTTTTTTTAATGCTTCTCTCTTAGCTTTCATTTTTTCTCGTCCTTTAGCTAGATTGTCTAATTGTTTTTGTGTTAATACTCGTTTCTTTTTAACAACTGGTTTAATTTCTATATTATCAAATAATTCTGTATCACTCATTATATAATTATTATATATAAAATAATAATAATATAAACTAATATAAATGAATATAGAAAGTATATTAAAAGAACTAGAAGAAGTAGTAGATAAATTAAAATTAAAGTTAATGTTTTTAAAAACAGAAAATAAAGAATTAAAAAAAAAAATATATGAATTAAAAGAACATATAAAAAAAATATAAAAATAATTTTGTTAAAACTTTTTCTAAAAGTTTATTAATCCCATGTAATAGTAAACGGATCTTTTGATGTTGGTTCTCTGTAACTAATATCTTTTTTTAGTATTGTGTTTTTTGCTTCTTTTTTAGATAAATGTTTATAATCATTAATTAACTTTCCATAATTTAATAAAAAACTAATATGTTTTTTAGTAGTAAAATGGTTATTAATATTTCTTAATTGTATATCAGCTCCACAGATACAATTAAATCTCTCGTGCATTTAATATAAGAAAATAAATTAAAATAAAAAATCTTCCTTATCGTTATAGAACTCTTCATTATAATCTATAGTTATTTCTGTATAAACTGGTTTTCTTATCTTATAAGCTTTATATAAATGTTTATATTTAAAACATGAATTATCTTCACTATTTAACATATTATATAGAGTACCTTTTTTTATACCTAATTGATCTTTTATTTCAGATGATTCTCTAAAATAATATTTTTTATCTGTTAAAATATCCTGAATAAGAAATTTATAAAATCTTTCATTATGACCTTTGGGCATTATATATAATAATACTATACTATTTTTTAAGTATTTTAAACTAATATTTGTTTAATCGTAGATATGCTTTGCTTATTCGTCATCTATAAAATTATTCTGTTCTATTGATTTGATCCCTATAAATACACCTTTACATTTTTTATATTTCTTTTCTTTGTTATATTTTAAACCTTTACTTTTTAATTTACTTAATAATTCTCTCCATGATAATTTTAAACTAGATTTAAAAATAGTTTCCATATCTGTTTTAGTAACCATATCTTTATCATCATTAGTAATAATAAAATAAGTATCTAATATGTTTTGCATATCATCGTATTCATTACCTATATCTTTAAAGGCGTTTTCATTAGATTTAGGTACTTTAAAATCTTTATTATAATAAGATAATAAAAGTTGTAAATATGCGTTTTTATAATCATCATTATTAAACCTTTTTTCATAATCTTTTATTTTTGTATAAATATTAGTTTCATAATTATCCTCTACATCTTCTAAAAATCTACTATCATAAAACTGCACTAATCCTCTTCTCAAAATACCACCATCTATATCAGCGTTAAAATCCTTATTACTACAAGTATTTAATTTAGCTTGTATGCTATGACTTTCACTAGTCCCATACATAATTTCACAATTAATTTTAGATCCATCAACAAAATCTTTAATAAAATCTATATCTAATTTATCTTGTTTTAATTCTTCACAATAAGAAAATCTAATAGGATTTTTAATTAAATGTATTAGTTGTTTATGTTTCTTATCATTTTTCTCGTTAAATGTTTTATTATCTAATTTAAAACTATAAATATCAAAAACCTTATCATGTATTTTAAACTCTGTACTTTTACCATTAGAAGCACTATATCCAATATTCATTTTAAATTTTTGATTACCAGTAGAACCACTCAAACAATAAGCCATCCATTCTAAACTAAATTGTTTTTGTTCTAAATCAGGTTGTAATTTAGAATAAAAATTATCTATTTCATTAATAATATCTTTAGAAACTTTATCATTATAATCCCAATCTAAATATTTAGTTATATAATCAGATTGATTTCTTTTTCTAAATGTTTTATTATCTAATTCATAAACACCATTTCTAAAATGTAAATTGTATAGTTGTTTTTCACATAAATCAAATTTGACATTTTTATCTAAATAAGCTAGATCTTGTAATACTAAAGAACAAATATTATTTAATTTATTATTTGATGAAGCACTATCAAGAATATTATTAATTGATTTCTTTTTAGATTGTAATAGAGACAATCTATCTTCATCCAAACAAGAAAGCATCTCTTTATTATTTTCAGTATCTAAATGAATACTAAAATTTCTTAAACTCATTCTAATTAGTTTTTTTAAATGTTGATTTTTCTTGTCATCTTTTATCCAATTCTTTTTATAAATGAATAATTCTTCATTAGTATAAATTAAATTCTCATTTTGTAAATTTATAAAAATAGAAGAAAGATTATCATCACTATCACTTAAGCTCTTATTTAATTGTAATAATCTATATTTATATGGATTATATTGATTAGCATAAAAATAAAGTGTCCCTATTGTGTTTCTATCTTCTGCATAATCCCATACATGATTAAAATGTTTGTCTGTATGTCTATCTGATTTTTTACACCATTCTAAACACATATCATAGTTATTAATATTTTCATTTTTTAAAGAACATACAATTTTAAACCAAGTATCATAATCTATATCATTAGGTATTAAATCTAAATAACAAGATAGTTTATTATCTATTTCTATACCACTATCAATAGTTTCTATACTTTCTGTTTTCTTTTTCTTTATTTTAAAAGTCTTTTTCTTCTTTTCTATTATAGCTGGATAATCATTAAATATAGGTAGTTCTTCAGTATAGTTTTCTATTGTAGAATCTATCCACTCAAATACATTAGTATAGATTAAATCTAATCCCTTTTTAAATCCTGTTTTAGTTGTGTTTTTATCTTCTTCGTGTTTTAATCGCCATAGATGAGGTAATTTTTTTCTTGTCGATGTAGATTGATTAGAATGCCCATAATCTTCTAAATATTGTTTTACTAATATTTCATTAGCTATATCTTTTTCTTCATCCCAAGCATCAATATCAACTATCATAAATTTAGTATTTGTTAAATTAATATTTAGTGCATTACAAGTTTTTTTATCATAAAATTCATTATTAAACTTCATACATCTATTATAATCCCATTCAGTCCATTTTTCACAATCATGGAAATAATATTTATATCTTTGATTCATAATATTCTTATTAATATATTTACTTGGATTACCATTAATAACTTTTTCATTAATCCATTCATTACCTTTTCTTTTTACCTTTTTAATCTTTAGTCCTATTGTTATATATGGTATTTTATGAATATCACAGAATTCTTTAGTTTTTATCATTTTTATATATTCTTATATATTTATTTTTTTAAGTATTTTTAAACGAATAAATTTTTTAGAGTTAATTAAACTAATTAAAAAAGTCCCCCAGTCCCCTTTTTACCCAAAAATCAAAGAGTAGTCTTAGGGGAGTAAGATATTGAGAACTCTTGAAAAATCACCCAAAAAGGGGACTGGGGACTTTTTCTAAATCAAGAAAAAATAAGAATAATTAAGAAAAATAAAATATAATCATATTATATATAAAATGTCAGGAACTATAATTAATGCTAAAAACCCTTCTAATGTTTATCAACCTCTTAATTTAGATGCCTCAGGTAGATTAGAATGTAGTGTAAATGAAATAGAAATCACAGCCGGAGATATTAGTGTAGCTGTGGATGGATTAGAAGGACTACAAACTACTGCAAATTCTACCTTAGGGAATATTTACTCAAGACAAGATGATATTTTAACAAGTTGTAATGCTACGAAACTTACTAATGATACTATAGCTACTAAGGTTTCATCATTACAAAGCACGAATCATACAGATCTAGATAATATCCACT
>Ga0181419_1000134_pt1 | contig 25122 bp, 12 predicted proteins | sample 42SPOviralmetaG_FD_130144 | JGI IMG/M metagenome (GOLD analysis project Ga0181419, IMG submission 130144) | Marine viral communities from the oligotrophic San Pedro Time Series (SPOT) site, San Pedro Channel, CA, USA - 42 SPOT_SRF_2013-04-24 | ecosystem: Environmental > Aquatic > Marine > Strait...
ATAGAGCCGCGGCTAAAAATTTATACACATCAAATACAAAATATAATAATAAAAGTGTTAGAGATCTTATAACACGATGGGCACCTCCGGGTGACGGGAACAATACACCAGCATATGTAGACAAAGTTGCTAAAGACCTTGGAGTTGATCCAGATGCTGATTTAGGTAATCTAGAATCAAATCCAGCTCTTACAAAAAAGTTACTAAAGTCAATGACAGAAGTGGAAGGTAGAAATAATAAGTTCACTGATCAAATGATTGACAGCGGTGTAGCAATGGCAAACGGAAAAGATCCAAAAGACGTTGATTTTGCCAAGTTAGAAACCGATGGCGAAACACTTGTATACAAAGATAAAATTATTAAAGATGCAGAAGTAGCCAAAGCTGAAGATGCGGCACTGAAAAAGAAAGCATTAAAAGCTGGTGCTAGAGCAAAGCAAAAAAACTTATTTAACTTATCAACAGAAAACTGGTTAAGTACAGTTGATAGTCCTACATACAGATGGACTTTTTATATTACTAATAGTAAAATATTTAATGATCCAAGTTTATTAGAAGGATCAGATACAGCGGCTATTAACAATAACAATGCAAAGATAATAGCACAGACAGGTGTTACTACTGAGTTTGCAATGGATAACTTTGCTATGATACAAAGAGTGGTACCAGGAATGGAACATGGTAATACTACTCCAGGTGTTATACAATTTGATCTTATGGAGCCATTGGGATTTACTTTTTTAGATAGAATTTTAAAAGTTGGAAAGTCTCTAGGAAATCCATATAGCTTACCATCACAACATTATGTATTAAAATTAGAATTCTTAGGCAGAGATTTTGAAACAGGTGGTAGTGTAAAATATCCTAATGCATTTTTCTATCCTATAAAAATAAATCAAGTAAGAAGTCAAACAGGACCAGAAGGAACTAGATACAATATTATTGCATTTAGTATGATTAAACAAGCACAGGTAGAATCAATTACAACCGTTGATTTGCTTATACCTAAAGTAAATACAGTTCAAGCATTTGCTGAAGGTTTAGTGACAGCATTTAATAAAGCTGAACTTAATAAGTTACATCCTAATGAAGTTAAGAACGGAGTTAAACCGCCAAAAGAAATTGAAATTCTTTTTGATAAAACTAGTGACATATCTGGTATATTAGCTCAAGACACTAAATCAGGAGAACAAATTGGAGACTTTAGTTTAAAATTAAAAGCGTGGGGTTCAACAGCTAACGCAGACAAAGGCGCTGGTATGGCTAATGCTATGGACGATGCAGATGTGAGAGAAGCATCAATTAATGCATCAACTGCATTAGGTCCAGAAATTAAAAAACAAATTGAACGTAACTGTCCAGCCTGGGCCGCATACGTTAAAAAAGTTAATGAAGAAACAGGAATAACTCTTAGTATAATTGTTGACCTAGATATAAAATTTGGAATAAGAGATGAAAAAACAGGCCAACTTGAACATAAAAAAATTACATTTAAAATTGGTATATACACAGATAGCACTGGTGCAAGTATGAATAAAAAGAAAGATATAGAAAGATTACAGAACCAAGCATTTCAAAAACAAAGATTAAAAAACTTATCTATATGTAAATCGTATAGTTACTTGTATTCAGGAATGAATACCGAGGTACTAAACTATAGTCTTGACATAGAACAATTATATGTTACATCAAGAATTCCATTAGATGGAGTATATCATTCAGAAGGTAGACAACAATACACCAGTTCAAACCCAACTAAAGCTACCAAGTACTTAGAAGATACTGATTACAATCCAATGACTGACTATATTGATTTAGTTCAATATGTAGACAAACCATTAGGTGTTGAAGAGCAACAAAAAAACGAAAACGATAATAGTGATACGTTATATGCTCAAAGGCTTGGAGCTATAGCAATGAGAAGTGCTGATGCGATTAACTTTAACATTGAAATAAAAGGAGATCCATTTTGGCAAGGTAACACATTTAGAGCTCATGTACAAGGAACAGATAAATCACCATTGCCGTCAACAGATTCTCTAATGATAACATTATTAAATTATAATCCCAATCCAGACGATTTATTAGAAAAACAAGTTAGAGGCCCAGTTGATTTAGTTTCAACTGGAGTATACAAGATAACTAGTATAGAAAGTAGATTTCAAAGTGGAAGGTTTACTCAAAATCTAATAGGATTTAAGGATCCACTAACTAATCCTGGATTAGTATTGAATCAATTAATACAAATAACAGATGGTAGTGCACCTGCACCAACAAGTGAAAACAAATATGTAGGCACACCAATGAAAGAAAAAGCAGTAAACAGCACATTCTTTGATGGAGGAACATAATATGAGTTATAAACATGATGGAGTTAAAGTTAGTAATGATGTAAAAGCAAATACTGCTCTTAACATTAATAATTTAAGTGGACTATACATAGGTGAAGTTACAGAAAACAGTGACTCGTTATATACTGGCAGGATTAAAGTTAGAATATCAGATTTTGGTTCCAAAGACACAGATAGAATTTGTTTACTATCAATACCCATGGGTGGGCATACACAAATTAAAGATAGTGGCGATGACGCAACCAAAGAAGCACAAGCTCCTGTAAGTTATGGATTTTGGCCACAGCCACCAGAAGTAGGAACAAATGTACTAGTTGCATATACAAGTAGTTTAGAACAAGGTATTGTAGTAGGAAGCCTTATAGCCAAAGATAGAAACTCTATGATGGGTGGAAATGCTAGTGGACAAATTTATGCTAACGGAGAAAAGAGTTTAGGTCCAGCAGTTGAAAAAAACCCATATGATCAAAATGATGCAGATACTAAACCAATGAATGAATGGTTTCAGGCAGTATTAAACGAACAAGGATTAAGTTTAGATTATACAAGAGGACATAGTCAGAGTAGTGCTAGAAGAGAAAGTCCAAGTAAAGTGTTTGGTATAACAACACGTGGTGGACACACTTTTACAATGGACGATGGAGACGAAAAAGGTAATAGTAAAAATATTAGATTAAGAACACATGGTGGTGCTCAAGTATTACTTGAAGACACTAAAGGTTTTATTTTTGTTACAACACAGAATGGCGATGCTTGGATTGAAATGGATCAACAAGGTAGAGTTGATGTTTATAGCAAGGGTGGAGTAAGTGTTCACACAGAAGGCGACTATAATGTTCATGCTAAAGGCAGTATTAATATGCAGGCAGAAATGGGTGTTAATATAAAAAGCACAGGTGGTGATGGTTTAAAATTAGAAACAAGTGTTGGAAGTATTGATATCTATAGTGCAGTTGATTTAAATATACAAAGTGACGTAAATTATAATTTAACTGTAGCAGGTAACCAAATTATTAAAGGTGCAAGAATAGATATGAATGGACCAGAACCTACACCAGCTACAAAAACAACAATACAAAATCAAACTCAAAACCAAAATGTTAAAGTTAGTGTTGCAAGTAGAGTTCCAGAGAAGCATCCATGGTTGGGTGTTGATAACCAAGAAACATTTGTTACAGGTAAAGGAAATACAGCATAATGCCTACTTTTAATTTTGGAAACGTTGTTAATGATAAAACTTTAATTGACTTTAGTTTATTTTCTATAATAGATACAATCACGGCTAGAGATGAAGTATTTGTAAAAGACTTAGAAGCAAGTGATAATGTTATGAACTATATTATTAGAACTATGGGTTGGAGTGGATATCAAAAAACTGTTGATGGCATAACAAAAATAGGTTATAAAAGTACAACAGTAGATGACATAGAAGGTAATGGAGTAACTGAAGATTCAGCATATACTGCTTGGATAGAACTTTTTAAAGATAGAGAAAGAAGATTTAAAAAACTCTTACCAATTGATACGTTATCTCAAAGCCAATACGATGGGTTATTAAGTTTATATTGGTTTACTAATGATATTACATCAGTTGGTACTGAAGATAGAAAATTTCGTATATACGAATTTATTGAAGAAAAGAAATGGGATTATGTTGCTACTGCATTAATTTTAGGTGGATCACAAAGAACACAAAGACAAGCTGAATCAAAAATAATTATCTTAGCAGACTATGGACAATATAAAAATAGATCTTTAATTAAAGAACAAGGTATTCAACAGCTGGTAAAAGAGTATAGTACATTTCAATTAACGGATAAACAAAAGGCTCAAGCTGAGTATGTATACTACGCAGAAACTAGTAGATTTTTGCCAAATCTTTCTGAAAGTAGAAAGAGATCACTAATAAATCAATTAAATCAATAGCTTTACAAGCTAATTATACAATCATAAACTACTAACAGAATAAATCGCATAAATAGTTGTATGAGCGAGATTATAGGATATACAACAGTTGAACAGGCTTATACTAGCAAGGGACTTTCTGGTCTTGAACTAGCTAAACGTGACCTGTTAAACCATTTTCATATACGTAAAGGAGAGAAGTGGACCGACCCTACTTTTGGTTGTGACTTGCCTTTTTATGTATTTGAACCATTAGATGATGATACTATTGAGTCTATACGCAATGAAGTATTTGCTGTAGTAAACTACGATCCTCGTTTTACAGTTAACGATACAAATGTTCGTGTAGTACAAGATGACCATTATGTTACAGTTAATGTAAATTTAACATACCTACCTACTACAACAGCAATAGATTTGCAAATTAAGTTCGATAGGGAACAGGACGCAGAGATTTAACATGGCACAAAAAACTAGACAAAATAAAATATTTGCGGCAGAAGACTATACTGTAGTTTATGAATCTTACGTTAATGCTAACTTTCAAGCATTTGATTATGATACAATTAGAACTGCAATGGTTGACTATGTCCGTAACACATATCCAGAAAATTATAATGACTGGATTGAATCAGCTGAATTTGTATCACTACTTGATGTAGTAGCTCAATTTGGACACAACCTAGCATACAGAGTAGATCTTAATGCTAGAAATAACTTTTTAACAACAGCAGAAAAACAAGAATCAGTTTTTAAATTAGCTGAATTTTTAGGATACTCTCCAAGACGTAATGTGCCTGCGTATGGTGAAATGAAAGTTGTTGCAGTTAAAACAAACGAAGCAGTTATTGGTAGTGCAGGAACAAGTTTAGGTGGAAAAGAAATTAAATATGAAGTTACTAATGATGTTAATAACTTAGATGATTTTATTACCATAGTAAATTCAACTTTACAAAATAGTAATCAGTATGGTAGTCCAAATAAAAGTGTAGTACTTAATAATATTAGAACAGATTTTTACGATTTAAATAATACACCAAATCAAATTAAGTTTGATGTTGAAGGTGTAGTAACAGGTTCTACAAGAACATTTAATATTATTAGCAGTGATTATGATGAAACTAATTTAACATTCAAAGAAAAATCTCCAGATCCAGTTTCTAACATTGGAATGTATTTTAAGAATGACGGCAGAGGAATCAATAGTGCTAACACAGGTTTCTTCTTTGGAGTAAAACAAGGTGAATTATCATATCAAGATTTTGCTATTGAAGATCCAATTGATAGTAATGTATTAGATATTACTATCCCTAATATTAATAACACAGATTGCTTTGTACAAAATATAAGTACAACCGGAAACCTTATTAAAGAATGGACTAAAGTTAAAGATGTTAATAGCAATATAGTTTATAATAATTTAGCATCAGGTATTAGAGATATCTTTAGTGTTAAGACTAGAGAGAACAATGAAATATCAATTTTATTTCCTGATAGAACTTTTGGTAATATCCCAAAAGGCACAATTAGAGTTTGGTATAGACCAAGTGAGAACTCATCTTATGTGGTACGTCCAGATGATTTAACTAACAAAAAAATTAATGTAAACTATACAGGACGTGATGGTAATACTTATAATGCAGTATTTACTTTACAATTAAAACAAGCAATTACAAATGCTACATCAAGTGAATCGCTAGATAGTATAAGAGAAAATGCACCTAAGAATTATGCAAGTCAAGACAGAATGATTACTGCTCAAGACTACAATACTATATTATCTAATAACACAGGTGGAGTAGTAAAAGTAAAAAGTGTAAACAGAACATTTAGTGGACACAGCAGATATTCAAAATTTATTGATCCTACAGGTGAATACAGTAATTTATACTTGCAAGGCGATGATGCTAGATTATATCAAGATGAAAGATTACATACATCTTCAACTAGTGGTTCATATAATTCAAGTCAACTGTTTAACAAATATGTAAAAGATATTATTAACAATGACGAATATATAAATTTATACTATACAAAATATAGAAGTGCATTTAGTGGACTAAGAACACAACATAACTATACTGCAGATTCTTTTGTATGGCAAAGTCCAAGTCAAACCGTAAGTGGTGTTAAGACTGGATACATAACTGATACTAATAATGATATTGTTAGAGTTGGTGATACAGTAGACTCATATATGCAATATATAACCCCTGGTGCTTTACTTAAATTTACAACATCAAGTGGTAGCAAATGGGCAAAGGTTACAGATGTATTCAATTATGGTTTAGGTATAGAAGGTACAGGAACAAGTGCAGGTGAACCAACTGGTGTTCAAAACGATGGTATAGGATCAATTATTCTTGATACTGACATTCCATCTAATAGTACATTAGATATTATATATCCAGCATTGTCAAGAAACTTTAGCACAAGTGAAAGAAATATTATTATTGCTTATATTGATTCTAAAAGATCATTTAGTATAAAATATAATTATAAAAATAAAAGTTGGGAAGTAGATACTAGCCCTGAAACATTTAGTACCAATACACAATTTCCTGATAACTTTGATTTAGAAGATGCTAGTTGGTCAATATATTTTAATTATAATAATCAACAATATGATATACATTTAAGAACTATAAGATTTAACTTTACTAGTAATTCTGTTCGCCTTGGTAATATTCAAAACGAAATGGAAATTAGTTCTTTTACTAAAAAATCAAAAAGAGATTGCATACAAGCATTAGGTGTTTCAAATAATGCTATTGCTAAACTAGGAAAATTTTATGTATATGGATACGATCAGTTAGGACTAAACACTTATAGATTAGTACTTGTGGATGGTAATGCAGATAGTAGACCAGATAATCCTGAAGTATTTTTTGATACAGTAGGATCAACGCAAATATCAGTAGACGACACTTTTTATACAGGTAAAGAAAATATGAACTTTGAATGGGAGCATATTGCTTCTGACAACCAAGTAGTTGATCCTAGCTTTACAAACGTTATTGATGTATTTGCTTTAACTACAGCATATGATACAGAATATAAAAATTGGCTATTAGGTACAATTCCAAATATGCCTTTACCACCAACAAGTTATGAACTAGGACAGATGTTTGCGTCAAGTGGTGAAAAGAAAGCTATGAGTGATACTATAGTTTATAAACCTATAAGATACAAATGTTTGTTTGGTGCAAATGCAGAAAATGCATTGAAAGCAAGATTCAGAGTAATTAAACTTATAGGATCAAATATAACTGACACTGATTTAAAAAATAAGACTGTAGAGTCTATTAAAGAATTTTTTGATTCTTCAAATTGGGATTTTGGAGAAACATTTTACTTTACAGAATTAGCGGCATACGTGCATAAAAAACTTGCAGGTGTGTTAAGTAGTTTTGTTATTGTGCCACAAGGTTCAGGTAGTGTATTTGGTGATATGTTTGAGTTTTTACCAAACAGCGACGAACTTATTATTCCCGACGTAAGTGTTAACGATATTGACATTATTCAGAATATAACAGATGAAAACATTAGAGCAGGAACATAATAAATGTCTAAAAAGAAAGCAGGCCCAAACAAGGTAAACAAAATTAAAACTAGTAACTTTTTACCTAATGTTTTTCAAACAGACATTAATAAAAGTTGGTTAGATAGTACCCTTGACCAAATGGTTTCAAAAGGACCGCTAGGACAAGTTAATGGATACATAGGAAATAATAGTGGAAAGTATTCAGTATCTACAGACAAATATATAACTCCTAGTGTTGATGCTACTATAAGAAACAAAACTCAACTAGCACCTGCTATAGTATCTTATAATAATAACCAAGACTTAACTAACAAAATTTCTTTTGATGATATAACATATGCAATAAATCAAAACTTTAATGCTTACAATTATAATGCGTCTTATTCATCAAGTAAATTTACATTTAGTCCTCCAATTAATGTTGACAAATTTTTAAACTTTAAAAATTATAGATGGGTTGAAGAAATGCCTGTATACGAAAGTGTTTATACAGGAGCGAACAAAGATCCTCTTATTGATATGTTGCGTGTGCCAGCATATAAACTAACTGACGATAATAATTCGTTTGTACTAGAAGTTGGCATGATTATAAAATTTAGTGGAACAGGATGGGATTCAACTGTAAAAGATAAAACTTATCTAGTAACTGCAAATAATCCAGAAACAAAATTAGAATTATATAAAGACTCAAATGGAGTTAAAGTTTACAATAGTTATAGTAAACTATCAAAAAGAAACTATGGTGTATGGGATACTGGTGAACCTGTAAGAGTTTCTCCAAATACTGCAAACAGTTATTGGGCTACTAGTAATCAATCGCCACAAGCATTAGTAGATGCTTATAATGCTGATACAAATAGACTTCCTTTGTTTGACGGATTTATTTTTGGAAACGAGGATAGCAATCCTGCACAGTTTAAAGAAAATACTTTAATAAGATTTACTGCTGGTTGGGTTCACAATGGTCAAACTACAAACACAGAATCAATTTATATTACACAAGTAGATGCATCAACAAAAGATGTTTCATTTAAAAAATTAGTTGATGCTACATTTAGTAATAATAAATGGACAGCAACAAATGTAGCAGGTATAACTGCTAACGAACTTGCTTTAATTAATTCACTAGATGGACACGATGAAGATAACGAAAAATGGGATCACCAGGCTCCACTAACACCAAACAAAGATTATATTGTTATAGATAGAGGAGATGTATATCAAACTGCTTGGAGTAGAACAAATAGCTGGGTTAACTTTGCTACTATTAATAAAGTACAAGAGTTAATTCCAACACATGATTTTACTGAAATACTAAATGAAAATAGAATTGCACAGAGACCAATTATAGAATACAATGAAGAATTAAATTTATGGAACTATGCAGAAAAATCATTGGTAGCAAATAAAGTAGGTAAAATTGACTATGGTGTAGTAAGTGGAGAAGATTTATCTGTTCTTCCAATTGATGCTACATATGTTTATATAGATAATAGTGATACTAAAGTTTATCAAAAAACAGCTTTGAACTTTGTTGCTATAAAAACTTTAGCAGATAATGATGTTATGCAAATTAACTCTGTAGCAAATCCTGCTTACGCAGATTGGAGATATGCAGATGTTTATTATAAAAATAATACAATTACATTAGGTCAACAAAAAACAAAAATTAATCAGTATCCATTATACAAATTTTATAACTGTGAAGGTATTCCTTTAGAAGATATATACTCTACAGGATTTGCCGGTGAAAAGATTTTTGGATATAAAGTTGGAACAGGAACATTTGTTGATCCTGAAATTAATCATGTATTAAGTTATAAAGATACACCTAAGGGTGCAGAGTATGAATTTGAAAATTTCTTACTAACTAAAAACTACAAAAAATCATATGACGATACAGTACAAAATATAAGATATGCAAAACCATTAGCAGGTTATAATCATATTAAAAACTCAGGAAACTTAGAAACATTTTATAAACCATCAGGAACTTTAACAGGCGCCAAAGAAACTAAACAGTATGAAATTACAATACCCGACACAGCATTAACTATACCAGTTGGTAAAAATAATTGGAGACCCGAAGAAGAATATAATGTAATTGTTAAAGGTAATGTAACTGTATTAGCTAAATGCAACAACGATGGCACTTACAACGAGTCTGTTAAAAAGACTAGACATTTAGTTGGTGTAGAACAAACATTTACATTAAATAATTTAACAGGAAAAACTATTACATTTCTAGCAGGACCAGTTGATATTGAGAATCCTGGAGGTAATGCAATACCAGATATGACTATAACTAGAAGTGGTTCCAAAATTACAATAGTTACTGGATCAAACAGCGATGGTGATCACTTTACTATACTTGCAGACAATACTGAAATAGCATCTATGACAATTTCAAAAGATTGGGATGAACTGTTTTACAATGTTAAAGTTAACGGTAATCCAGTTCCAACATCTTTGGTAAGTGCAAATGCTACTACTTTAGTTATTGATCAAAGTTTATTTACTACAGGAGATTTAGTTGACTTTGTTTGGACAAATAATGATGCAAGTAATCCAACAACAAATATTAGTTTTCCAGAAACACTAGAACATAATGCCAATAACAAACGTATATATGAATTTACTATGAGTGAAACAATCGATCATTGGTTAGACAAACTTACAGTTAATCCAGGTTACTCTGGAACTATGTTTGGTGATAATAATTATTCTAGCATTGTTCATACTCCATATTACGGAGGTACAATGTTTGTGCATCCAGACATTAGTATAATGCATGATATAAATTACTCAGATAAAGATTTAAACATAACTGCAATATTAAATGAACAGGCTAATGATTGGTATGCATTTAGAAAAAGATTTTTAGCACAGGTTAAAAGATTATATACTGTAGGATCAAATAATTCTAGTATAAAACTTTTAACTGAATCTGCTATTAAAGAAATTATTAGAAATAAAAAAGATTCAGAACTTTATAATAATTCTAATATGGTATATCATAACACATATGATATTGAAACATTTACTATAACAGATACTACTGTAAAAGAATTTAAAACAAAATTTGATATACACGGTGATCAAAATATCAGAGATCATGTATATGTATATCTAACTGAAAACGATGGAAATAATAAACAAGTAGAAAGAATATTATTAAAAGACACAGATTATGATATAATTGGTGATACTGTATATTTAAAACTTACATATGCGGCACTTGATAATGTTAACACTAATCCAATACTTAATGTAGTATACAACCAAATGGATAACAAATGTTATATTCCACCTAGTATGGTTAAACTTGGATTAGCTTATGGTATGCAACCACAAGTAGTTGGTTCAACCTTGTACACACACGATGGTGATACTTATACACTAACTGGACAAATTACAGATGTAACTGGAGCTAACTTTGATCCTGTACACGCGGCATTGTTTGATTTAGAAAAAAGAATTTACGCAGGACTACCTGTACAAGATTTAATGTATAGAGATGATTATTGTATCAAAGACAAATATAAAAGTGCTACAGATTATATGCCAAGTCAACATATATCTACTTGGTATAAGTTAGCAGACATTGATAATTATTTAGAAAAGTTTTATCAAACTTGGGCTAATAAAAATGAAAAGACAAGTTTAAATATTGCGAACTATTATGATCAAACTGATCCATTTACTTGGAATTACAGCTCATTAAGCATAGGTAATAAGTTTGGTACTAACAAACTACCAGGACATTATAAAGGTGCTTATATGACGGTATTTGGCACCTCTACACCACACTTAACACCGTGGCATATGTTAGGTTATTCATTTAAGCCTACTTGGTGGGATACCTACTTTAGTTGGACTGATGCTACAAAAAGAACTGCATTACTTAATGCATTATCAAATGGTATTGTAAAACCACAAGCATCGCCAGATACAGAACAAGATATAAAATATGCAAGACGTTATTGGGACTTTACTAATAATTGTCCTGTAGATACAAACGGTGATTTAGTAAATCCCGATACAGTACTAGGTGCTCCTACAGCTTCAGATGCCGCACAAGAATTTGTGTTTGGTGATTGGGGTCCTGTAGAAATAGAATGGCGTCAATCTGCATTAGGTCAGGCAATGACTGTTAATGCTATGTTAAAATTAAATCCTACTAGAGCATGGTCAGATTATTTTCAACCTGGCAAGGTAAGAGATTACTATACATCATATACTAAAAGATATTTAAATAGTTCTTGTTTTACTATGCCTGGTGAAACTTATAAAACTATTAACAGTATTAAGATATTAAGTAGTTCAGGATTAACTGATACAAACGAGTTTTACTTATTAGATAGCTACGATAGTGTTTTAGGTACTGCAAGATTTAAATCCACAGGTGGCAAAATTACTGCAACAAGTATGGTAGGTAGAGGAACACACTTTACAGGTGAACCTATACTTTCGTATAGTGATAGTATGAGCGGTGTAACAGTTAGTTACGAATTAGAATTAAAAGAAGTATCATATGTAGCTAACGGAATATCACAGGCTCAACATAATTACATTTTAAGAAAACAGTTAGATAAAAACTTTAAAGAGTTGTATAATAATCTAACAACAAAATTATTACAAAAACTTGAAGGGTATAGTAGTAAACATTTATTAAACATCTTTGGAGAAACTAGTTACTATGGTGATTTTGAATTTGGCGATAGTGATTATAATATCTCAATGTATGAAGGTACAGCTAATGATTTTGTTAACGCATCTATAGTATTAATTACTAAAACTCCAGATGCATATACTGTAACTGGTGTAGCAGATAATAAAAGAGAATTTAAATTCTTTGAACCTAATATTAGCAATGGAACAGATTTTGAATTACAGACTATTAACGGTGCTACGGTAAGAAGATATAATAAATTTGTAAGTACACCTAGCACATTAGAGTTTGGCAGTAAGGTTAGTAAGATACAAGATGTTTATAGTTTTGTTAGAGGTTACTGGAAATATTTAGAAAGCCAAGGATATAACCTACAGTTTGAAGGTGATCAAAACGCGGCTGACTTTGTTAATTGGACAAATACTGCTGAAGAAAATGATACTTATATATTACAGATAGGAAGAAGACTTACTTATACTCCTGAGTCAGGATCGGTTTATCCTTACAACGAATTAAGCTATAACAATAATAGCATACTTGATATGTTCAGCAATAAGATTGAACAAACTGATTTAAGCATATCAAGAAAAGATGGAATAGTATCAGTTGAAACTAAAAACCAAAAACTTATTGGAAGTATTACTACCGCTAGTACGAACTTTGAACACGCATTGATATTTGAAAATACAACCGCATTAGGAGTCACTGTATATGATGACGTAAAAAATAAAAGACAACATAGATTATTAGTTAGAGGTCAACTTACACAAGAATGGAATGGTGAAAAGAAAGCACCAGGTTATCTAGTGTTTGGTGATCATATTGTTGAAAACTTTGATAGTGCAGTACAAGCCGTTGACGATATTTACAGAACAGATGTAGATGAATTTAATAAGTCTATTACTAAATCAAAAGATTTAGCTATTGGTAATATAGATAAAGTTTGGTTAGATGGATTAGGACTGAATAAAAATACTATTACAAGATTTCACCAAGGTAGTATTAAACAACAAGGTACAAAAGGTGCAGTTGAAAGATTTGGAAGATCAACATTACTTGACGGTGGTAAAACAAGTTTATCAGTTTTTGAACAATATATGTTTAGACAGTCTACACTTGGTAATGATGATTTACAAGAACCATTTGAAATGGAATTAGTATCAAATGATATTATAAACTTACCTTTAGCTATTGACCTAACTAGTGTTGATACAACAAAAATTATAAATGATGTAGCAACAACATTTGAAACATTAAGTTATGATGATTCAAGTTCAGACATATTAACTGGTGGAGAAACATTAACAACAGAAACAAAATACCATATAGCAAATTTAACAAAAATGAAATATGTTTTTGATTCCACAGACTCATATGCAACAATACCAACATGGAATTCAACTACAAGTTATAAAAAAGATGACCTAGTAAGACACAACGGTCAACTATGGAAATGTAGTGTTAATTTTACAGGACTTACTGAACTGGCACCTAATATAACTGAAATAGGTACAGTGACTAACCCAGTATTTCCTAGTGGAACAGTTGCAAACATTGCAGGTACTACGGTTACATTTAATGATACAGCAACAGAATATCAAGATATAGAAGCAGTAGGTACTGTAGTAAGTCCAACATTCTTACCAAGTGAGACATTAATTATTGATGGAGTAAGTATTGGATTTACTAAAACAGAAAACGTTACAATAGTTACAGGTAATGCAGTAATAACAGGTAACGTTGCTAACCCAAGTATTAATGATGTAACGGGTAAGCAAATTACAATTAATGGTTCTATAGTTGACTTTGATACAACGCCAGCAGATGTTGTAGAAACAAAGTCAGCAACAAACCAAGCACCAGCAGATGCTACAGAAACAAATACAGCTACAGCATCACAAACAGATTTTACAGTTTCGGCCCAGTTAAGTCCAAGTACTTGGAGTGTTCTAAAAGTGGAAGTAGACAGTACACCAACTACAAACTATACCGTGGCAGGACAGGTTGTTACAATTAACAACCCAGCAATGGTAGGTGGTGAGACAGTTGATATAACTGTAACTCACCAACCTATTATTCAAACAGCATATACAATAAATGAAACATTATCAAACACTACCTATAGTGTTGCTAGTGTAACAGTTGCAGGTGTAGTAACTTCTAATTGGACAGTTAATGGACAAGTGTTAACTCTTACGTCAGCACCATCATTGAATGATGCAGTAGTAATAACACTAACCCACGTACCAGACAATATGAATACTGCACAGATAGTAGCTCAAATTAACAATGCAGGAATTACTGGAGTAACAGCTGGTTTAGTTGCTAATTCTGGATTCCTTCAAATTATATTTACTACAACAGATCCTACAGCAACATTAACGTTAGCATCAGGTTCAAGTAATACAGATTTAGGATTTCTTGCAGGTGGAAGTGTAGTTGCACCTCCTACAGAAATTGGACAGCAATCAACTCCATTGAATTTATCAGAAATAGTTCAGCAAATTAATAATACAACAAATTTATCTAATGTAGTTGCATCAGCTGATTCAAATAGATTAAAATTAACAAGTACAAACATTACATTATCAGTAACTGGTTCTGCACAAACTATACTAGGATTAAGTACAGCATATACTGCTACAACAGTTACAGCACCAATTGATACTACAATGAATTCAGCTATTACGCAAATTCAAAATGCGTTAACTTCAGCAAGTAATACTGAAGTAACAATTACAGCAGATGCAAACAGAATCAAAATAGTATCAGAAGGAACTTCATTATTACTTGGTGATACTACTTTTAATTCAATAGCAGGTATTAATACAGGAACATTGAACGCCGCATCAGGAACAATTCAAAATACGTTTGATATAAATGACTTTGGTGGAGTACCAGTTGATTCAAGTTTAGACCCAGCAACATTTAATATACTAGTCACTGATGATAGTGAATATGAAAATGCTTCAGTTGAAAGTATTAACACAAAATTCTTTGGGTACAATATATTCCAAGTAACACAGAACAATGTTCCATTATACTCAGAAAGTACAGACGGAACACATTGTGGAATTTGTGCAGGTACAGCAACATCAGATGGTAACGATGCAGAAGTAACAACAAATACCGATCATGGATTACAAGTTGGAGACTTTGTTATGTTATTGAATACAACCACTACTCCTAATATAGATGGAATACATAAAGTTACAAAATTAGGAAGTGGAACTAACTCGGGTAGAATTTTTTATATAGACGAATTTATTAAAGAGTGTGGGAATGCAGTTTCTGTTATGCCATTAGTAACTACTAGGTTTGCAACAACGGCTCAGAGAGATTCAGCACTAACAAAAACACATTGGAATTTACCAACAGGAACAATAGTTGTAGCAAGTAGAGATACTAACAATGTACGTGGAACATATGTTTCAAGTACGTCACTTATTGGTACAGGTCTAAATGAAGTAAGACAGACAATAGCAAGACCAACCAATACAGATATTGATAGTATTATTATATACAATCATAAATCAAATCAAACAAAGGTACAGCTAGAAGCATTTGACCCAATGAGAAAAGTTATACCTGGTATAGCTGAACAAAATTTAGATTATAGTAATGTAAATGATAATGCAATTTATAATACAACAACAGATGAAAATCGTTTCACTGACAATGATAATGCTTGGGGCAGTGAACAAGTAGGTACTAGATGGTGGGATACAAGTCAAGTTCGTTACTTTGATTATGATCAAGGTGATAACTCATATAGAAAAGATATGTGGGGTAAACTATTTCCAGGTAGTGAAATTGTAGTTTGGGAATGGATTAAGTCTACAGTAGCACCAGATGATTACGCAGAGAGTGTTGAGCAACAAAAAGAAATGTTTGGTGTTCCTGCTACCGGCGAAGCATATATAATATATGATACTGTAGCTAAAGAGACAAACTATTACTATACACAAGAACAAGAGTATAATGTTAGCACAGGTAACTATGATGATGTATATTATTTTTGGGTTAAAAATAAAACTACTATAAATGATACAAGAACTTTATCAGCATTTGATGTTGCTAATATTATTGAAAACCCATCAGCGAATGGAATAAGTTGGTTTGCAGTATTAGATAACAATACATTTATTATTGACAATGTTAGTTTTTATGTAGAAGATACAAGTACAGTATTACAAATTAATAAGGCAGGAGACAAGTTTAAATCTCACAACGAGTGGACGTTGATAACAAAAGACTTAGATACTATTCCAGAATATTATGTTGAAGGTATGAAATATAATTTATCAGGATGGGATAAAGATTCTAGTAAAATTCCATTTACAGCTTTACATAAATTTAATAAGTACGGAGATGATTTAGACTCTGGACAAACTTGGTTTAATAATTTAATTACTGCTAGACGTAATGCAATTATAACAATTAATGATTTATTAACTACTGTTAATCTGTATGATGAGTATAGAGATAGTTGGAACAAAACACTAGTTGCAAATAATTTTCCAAGATACTTGTGGAAGTGGAAAGACTATAAATTAGAAACATACTTAGGTAATTTAAATTATACAGCTACAGTTACATCAAGTGATCAACTTGAAACTACAATAGATAAAACATTAGATAAGGTAGTTCAGTTACCAATATATGATACAGATTTAAAACTTGACAGAAGTGAAATTTATTACTACAATGAAGACAAATGGATTCTAGTACACAAGAAAAATAGTACAGTTGAATTTGATGTAGATTTATTATGCCCAACAGGTGGATATGATAATGTTCCTTTTGACTCAAGAGGTTGGGACCATGCTAACGTAGCTGGGTTCTGGCAAACTCTTATTGAAGCATTAAAGAAAGACATATTTGTACAATATCATAAATTAAAGATGAATAAGTTATTCTTTAGTATAATTGATTACACATTAAGTTCGTTTGCACAAACAAACTGGATTAGAAAAACAACATATGTCAAAGTTGAAATAGATAGTCAAATTGATACTACTTCAAGAGCTTATAAAAAAGATAATTTAGTTAATGCGTTAGGTTACATACAAGATATTAAACCGTTCCATACAAAGATAAGTACAGTCAAAACTAATTATAAAGTTATTGATGAAGCTACTTTAACAGTAACGGAAACACCTAAACACGTAATTACAATGAACACACAAGATTTTACTCCAACATTTAATGGAACTACATATGTTGGAGCAGATAGCACAGACATAGTAACAGGTGGAGACTTTACTAGTACTCCAGCAGATACTATTGAAGCTATAAACTTCTTATCACCATATAACTTTAATGTCAATGAAGGTGAGAAGCGAAATAGTTTTGTAAACATAAACCCACTTGAATTGTTGCGTATTAATGTTCAAACAAATCAAACAGGAAATACAACAGCAAATAGTTCAAGAACGTTTACACATATACAAGATGCGGCAGGCAATGTAAAAGCATATGCCTTACTTGAATCTAGAAAATCTACACTAACTTCTGCAATAGATGAAGATAGTACAGATTTATCACTAGCAAGTACAACCGCATTTGATGACACAGGACTTGTGTATATTGGTGGAGAGATAATTGAATATGCTAAAACCGATGCTACTACATTGAAAATAATGAAAAGAGCAGTAGGACAGACATTTATAGTATCAGCAGATACAGGAGATGCTGTAGTTCAAATATCAAACTATCAACTTACATTTGCTAATGATACTGTAAGTTATAATCAAACAGGCGGTTCATTATTGAGTACACCTGTATCAGAACCTGCACAAGAGTTGCAAGATTTTGGTAGAGGTATAGAGTTATAGCACTAGATTATGAATATCATAAATAGTGTATAAGGATTAGGATATGAAAACATTAAACGATAAATCACATCTAGGAGTTGAAGGTCACGTTGTAATTAGAGACGCTGATTCCCAAGAAGTGCTACTAAACAAGTACAATGCAATTAACTTTGAGAACTTTGCATTGGCTGTAGCAAATTCTATGGCTAATCAGACTACTAATAGCAATAATCATTTTATTGCAAAATTGGCATTTGGTTATGGTGGTACTACCATTGATGCTAACGGCAACGTTACATACAAAGACCCTAAAGTTTCTGGATCAACTGGTGGATTATATTCACCAAGCCCGGCAACGATAGGAGCCAATGCTACAACAACACCACTACAAGTATCTGTAACCGAATTTACAGTAAACAATGCTAAGAATCAACCATACACAGACTTAGAATGTAAAGTTGTATTAGATTACAACCAACCGGACGCAAGTGGTCCAGCATTAGACAACGCATCAGATTTTGATGACGCTGATAGTTTTGTGTTTGACGAGATAGCACTAATTACTGACAACGGCGAGTTTTTAACACACTTAATTTTTCATCCTATCCAAAAAAGTAACAACAGAAAATTAGAGGTACTATACACTCTAAGAATTAGAGCAGGAGTTTAAATATGGCATATACAATTGATAGATATAACAACACTACTTACGGTGGTGCGGCTGATATCAGTGTAGCAGACAATACATTGAATGAGACAACCAATTTAAAACTCGTTGGTAAAGATTGGGTAGGCTATGGACAAACTATTGCACAGAACTCTGTTAGCTTGTTAGAAAATTTTGCAAGTGAAACAGAACCTACTAAACCAACTGAGGGTCAACTTTGGTGGAACCCAGAAACAAAAATCTTAAGTGTGCGAAGCACAAATAAGTGGCTGGGTATGGATGCTGGTAGTAGTTTTGCTACTATTAAGGCAACAGACAACACAGACAAGAATGTGTTTATTACTAGATCAAATGGAGTAGTAGTTTCGATTACAAGCTCATATGAAGATTTTATAATTAACACTAGTGAAACAGTAATTGAACCTTTATTCAGAGATAATGGTAATCCATCAGTTGCTGGACCGGCAACAATCAAAGCTGGTATTAATATGACAACCGATGCATCAAACGTAAACAAGACTTACTTGTTTCGTGGAACTGCTACACACGCACAATACGCTGACGTTGCAGAGATGTATACAGCAGACAAAGAACACGAGCCTGGAACAGTAATTATGTTCAGTGACGATTCAGTTGAAGGACACAAAGGTGAAGAAGTTTGCGAAACGTTACACGAAAAAGATCCAAAGATGCTTGGTGTAGTTACTACTAACCCAGCATTACTAATGAACTCAAATATTGAAACGCCAGAAGGTTTATCTACTATAGCTGTTGCGTTACTTGGAAGAGTTCCTTGTAAGGTTACTGGTATAGTTAACAAAGGTGATAGACTTGTATCAAGTAATGTACCTGGTCATGCTATGGCAGGTAAAGATGATATTAGATGGACACACGTTGTTGGCAGAGCTTTAGAAAAGAAAAATACTGAAGGCGAAGGTGTTATAGAAGTTATAGTTGGGGTAAAGTAAATGCTAAATAGGCCCGCTACAGTATACACAGGCGAGAAAATAAAAGCTTCTCACTTAAATGATCTTATTACATATTATAATGAGATCTGGAATGGCGGCACCTATACCTTTGACGTAAACCATAATACAAAAAATGACAACAGAAGATTTGGATGGGGTCAATCTAGTGCTACAATAACACCAGCAGTTCAAGCAGGTAAAATTATTGAAGCAAACGATATGAACCAAGCTATTGTACAAGTCAATGCTGGACAATATCATATTAGTGATGACCCTACTAGATTGCTATCAAAACTAGCGGCAGGTCATACAGATCCTGTTTCACCTGTACTATATAATGCAGTAGTTGACAAAGTTGCAACATTTGAAACTGATAAGTTTAAAGTTGACTGGTCAGACATGACATTAGATGTTTTATCAACAACAAATACTACAGCTTGGAATCAAGACTTGTATTGCGTACATAAATTTGAATTTAATAATTATAACGAAGCTAGACACTTTTTTAATGCAGGTGGAGAGTTAAGTATTGAATTAAGTATGCAATCTGGAGGAACAGCTGGTAACGATACTTGGAGACAAATATTTGAACAGTTTGATAGTATAAGAATTGGAGCTGAGGGTTGTAAGTTAGTACAAGACGATGCTGATCCTAAAGATATATTATCAACAAGTACACTAGCACCAATGGGATTCTATAATGGAATAACCAACGATGGTGCTTGGAATACAATATTAGATGCTGGTGTGTTTAGGTACGCAAACGGCGACTATGCGTATGCATATGCGTATGTTTATGTGTATGGCGAATACAACAGTAGAAGAATAAGACTACAATTAAAAGGCGAAGAAGTTGGTGGCAAGTTTAATGTTTATATTAAAGTTATTCTAGTAGAAGATGAAGATGATACTTTTGCTATAACACAACCAGTAACATTAACTTCTGGATATTCTGTTCCAGCAACAACACCAAATCCATCAGATGGTAACGCCTCATACTTTACTATAGGTTCTAACTTATATCAATTCCTAGCTAGAAATGCACCAACAATTACATTAAGTGAAGCTTGGACTACCGTAGATGTTGCAAGTGGACCACAATATCCCACTCCATAATTAACCATTGACACAAGTCGATAAATACTTTATAATATACGTATATAATTATATTACGAATAAAGGAGTATACCCTGTATGGATGAAAGACTTGAAAAGGCATTAGAGTTCAGTAACTATGCCTTAACTATTAATAATCAAAAACGAAATATCCGAAACAGAGTAGCACAATTACAAATTGTACACTATCTTGGTGGTGTGTTTATTGCTAATCACGAAACGATTGCGTTTATAAAAACACTAATGGATATGGAAAAGAAAAGTGCTATTGTAATTGACAGTAGAGAGAATCCTATTACTGTAAAAAGTTTGAAAGAACTTATGGATAAACTTGTTGATGCTTACACTAGTGCTACTACAGAATTTGATATTGAGAACGAACGTCTAAAGAAGGCAAGAAATATTAAGAAAATAATGGATTGGTAATGAAAGAATATGCCGATAAACAAGGCGTATGTTTCTTTGCTTACAACAATGATCAATTAGATTATGTTAGTATGGCAATAACTGCCGCCTTATATGTTAAAAAATATCTTAAACTTCCTGTGGCTTTAATCACAGATGAAGGCTCTGAACAGTGGCTTGAACAAAGCCAAGATGAAAAATTAATCAATAAAGCCTTTGATTATATTATAACAACCAATGACGAGATGAAGCAAAACCACAGACGTCACTTTGATAGTCCGTGGACAGAGTTTAATGCTCAGTTCAGTAATAGCAACAAACACAAAATTTTTGAATACAGTCCATTTGAGCAAACATTATTATTGGATATTGATTATATAGTTAAGACTGATGTATTGTTAAAATATTTTGATACAGACAAAAATATTATAATGTTTGATAATGCACTAACTTTAAGAAACGAACCTCCTGCTGAGCGAGAACGAATGTTATATGATGCAGGTATTAAGATGTGGTGGAGTACTGTAGTTTACTTTGATAGAAGTGAATTCAGTAAAATGTTTTTTGATACGTGGGCTCATGTAGCAGATAATTATGAGTTCTATCAATACTTGTATAACTTTCCAAGTAAATTATTTAGAACAGACTATTGTGTTAGTATAGCAGTTCATGTTCTTACAGGAATGATTGGTAAAGATGATTTGTTTGGAAACTTTAATGGAACACCATTAATTAATATGAGTCAGAAAGATGATGTCATTGAAGCTATTAATGACAACGAGTGGGTTTTTATTGCACACGACCCAAAAGAAGAATGGAAGAATATTTTAGTAAGACATAACAATCAAGATGTACACGTTATGAATAAAAGAGCATTAGGTAGAATCAAAGACAAAGTCTTGGAGACAATACATGAGTAAAGAACAAATTTCTAAACAAGGTCAAGGTTACGTAATACCTGCAATGCAAGATTTTGAGTATGAACAAGCTACGGCGTTGGCATACAGTATTAAAACAAATAACAGAGATGCTAGTGTAACATTAGTTACTAACTACACAGATAGAATTCCACACCACTTTCATGATGCGTTTGATCACATGATAGAACTTCCTTATGGTAGTAACGAAATTACTAGATGCAACGATTGGCAGTTGTATTGGGCAACACCTTATCTACATACTATAGTAATTGACCCAGCAAGTCTAGTAAAAGAAGATCATACTAGTATATGGGAATTTTTAATTGACCAATATGATATATGTTTCTTTAACAAGTCTCATAACTTTAAAGGTGAAATATTAGAAAATAAAAAATTACAAATATACAAACAAGATTACGATATGGATCTTGTATATGGTAATATGTATTATTTTAAACACGACACAGATTTAGCATTAGCATATCATAAACTAGCAGATCCATTTCAACAAAATTGGCGAGATGTGTTTGCAAAATATTTTAAAGAACAACACAGACCAAAGTATTATAACAACGACGTTATGCATAGTATACTTAATACGGCAATATTATATGAAGATAAGAATATGCATAATGATATGATTAACTTGGTTAATATGCCAGTAACATTAAGTGATGGTTGTGTAGGATTTTGGCCTAAGTGGACTGATAGACTAAACACTTGGATTAGTAACGGAGCTAAAGTTAAAATTCAAAACTTTGCTATGCATACTAATTTATATTACGGAGAACAAGAGTTCTTAACAAAAGAAATTTTTGATGGACATCAACAAGCATTTACAAGCACAGCGAAACGAAGGGATTAATCCGCATTATAATAAAAGGCGGTATTATATTATCTTTGAAAAAGATTCTGGTAAGATAAAAAGCATTAGTAACAGTTCTAAAGAAGTTACTGATCCTGAAAGGTATATGCAGACAGAGTCTTGGAATCCTGTCTGTAAACGGATTATCAAAGGCAAAGCTAGTTTAAAAAGATATGGAATGATATGGGATATAGTAAACGAAGTCTGGGATATTGATTTTCGTAGTACTACATTAATTATTGAAGCTAAACATAATAAACTAGTTCCATTTGAATATGATGCTGATCCTACTGGTACTGAAATATTTGCTAAAATATTTTACGAAGATGCAAAGATTCTTATAGAAGCAAATAAAAGAAACATCAGGGGATTAAAGAATTTAAGTGATATAACTGAAATAGCTTCATCAGAAAATAAGCTATTAGATATCTATATTACTAGAAAAAACGATCCAGATTATTTAATTAGTAGTATAGAAGTTGACCCATTAACGTTATTTAAAAACGGAAAGCAATTACTTGACCTTTCGATAGATGTTAATAAAACAGCTGATTGGAATAATATTAGTTTATATGCAAAAACTGTCTTTAGTAATTATGGTTGGTCGTTGTCTAAAAGTATAATACAAACTCAAGACTTCTTGGGTACTAAAAAAATACTACAAACAAATGTGCAACAAAAATCCAACATAAATATTAACGTAGTGGATAATGTTGCTTATATACGTAGTGATATTAAAGATTCAGAGTTATATTACTTTGACGGACGTAAACACTTAAAGTTTGTAGTATGCGACAACAGCATAGATAATCTAGTTGGTGCTTTTGAGGTACCGGTTGGTAGTCTGCTACAAGAAGATTCAAGAGTTAATCTAAATTTTAAGTGGCCAAACAATCCACTAGTAATATATAAGAATAATTACATAACAGTAAACACAACAAATAATGGAGTAACACATGAGCAAAATGGTTAGTATCAACGAATTTGATATTGTTTTTATCAGCTATGACGAGCCTAACGCAGATGAAAACTACAATAATTTAATTGAGAAAGCACCGTGGGCTAAAAGAAGTCATGGTGTATTTGGAAGTGATGCCGCTCACAAAGCCGCGGCAGATTTAGCAGAGACAGATAGGTTTATTGGTATTGATGCTGATAACATTGTTAAAGAAGATTTCTTTGGCATTGAAATAGATATGGAACGTATTAGAGATACTGACGTAATAAGTTGGGCTGGTAAGAATATAGTTAACGGCCTTGTATATGGTAACGGTGGTATTAAGTGTTGGCCAAAACAAGTTGTGTACGGAATGCAAACACACGAGAATGCACCAGCAGGAGATAAACGAGCTCAGGTTGATTTCTGTTGGAATATTAATTATGTACAAATGAATAATATTTACTGTGACGTTATGAATAATGCTAGTCCTTTACAAGCATGGCGAGCGGGTTTCCGTGAAGGTGTTAAGATGGGATTAGTAGACGGTGATGTAATAGATCCATTATACTTAAAACAAAAAGTACACAATAAAAATTATAAACGACTACTAACTTGGATGAGTGTTGGCGATGATAGTGAGAACGGACTATGGGCAATCTATGGTGCTAGACTTGGTTGTCATATGACAAACATTCAAAGAGAAAGTTGGGATTGGAAAAACGTTAGAGACTTTGATTGGTTATCTAATTACTTTAAAGAAAACGTATTACCAAACTTTGAACAAGATTCTGATCAGCTATGTCCTAGAACTGGAATGAAATGGAACTATACAAAATTACAAGATGAAAGTAATAAACTAGGGTATGATATTAGATCAGAACTTGATTTAGAAATTGCTGATTTAGGTAAAGAAGGTTCTCGTTTCTTTAAAGAAGTATATATCAATCCTAGCA
>Ga0181419_1000135_pt1 | contig 25012 bp, 48 predicted proteins | sample 42SPOviralmetaG_FD_130144 | JGI IMG/M metagenome (GOLD analysis project Ga0181419, IMG submission 130144) | Marine viral communities from the oligotrophic San Pedro Time Series (SPOT) site, San Pedro Channel, CA, USA - 42 SPOT_SRF_2013-04-24 | ecosystem: Environmental > Aquatic > Marine > Strait...
ATTTCTGTATTTATCCTAACCCCTCTACCACTTGCATAGATATGTCTAATATGAAGACCATGACCAAACTCATGGCTCATTATTGATTCAAAAGTATCTCCTCCATTATGCCACCACCCACTAGCAACCCAATCTTTAGCATTTTTTTCATATTTTTTAATATCTTTTAAGTGATACTTATTTAACATTAATTCTTTTGTTCCTGACCTAGCAACTACATTACTTTTAGAATTATAAGACCTAATTATTTCATATTTAAAATTTGCCCCACTTTCAATATGTTTTTTAAATAATTTGTTTAGTCTATTTCTAGAATCTAAATCTATTCCTGAGAGCCTAATATCTTTTGCTTTTAGATTTGATTTTAACCACTCTTCAGAATCTTTGATGCTAGTATGTTTACCAGCCATTTTTAAAGATGTAATTGATTCAGGTTTTTTAGTGATTATAGGTTCTTCAATGTTCTCACCTTTATAGTTCATAGGTACTAACTGACATCTGCAATTAGTCTGACATATAGAAAACCCTGAACGAGGAAGTCCAACAGTTCTGAAATATTCCATAGTTCCAGTCTGTCCATGTCTGTCCTCACAATCCTCACAAACTCTTTTGTCAGATATACCAACCCATTGAAACTCTTCTACTGATGAATCTTGATAAACCTTCTGACTTGCAATATTAGAGTTATATCCTACACCATTTTTAGTTGTCATCTTAATAGCGTTTCTATATGAACCGAATATCCTACCACCATTATTAAGGTCATTCATTAAGACTGATTTAATTTGATTGACATCCATCCCACTTAACTTCATTTGAGATATAGATTCCTCTAGGGTTATTGTAGACTTAGCAACAGAATTACTAAGTAGAGCAGACATAGTTATGAGTAGGTCTTGAGGTTCAGACATTTCTTATTATCTTATCAATCTTTAGTTCTATCATTTTAATTGCTCTTAACTGAGCGTTTTTAGTAATACCAAACCATTCTCTTTTAGGTAAATTATTTGAGGGATTTCCTTGCTGATGAAATGAACCTATATCTGCATTAGTAACACCACCCTTTCTTTTTTGTTTCTTGCCAGGATGTAGTGTTACAAGTTGCTTTAGTTTGTTTGCTTTATTTAGAATAAGGTTTCTCATCTTACCAGTATCTACTAATATTTGGTCATGACCTTTTCTCTTAATGGTAGAGTCTTTTAGTTTCTGCATCCTACCATTGACACCCATACCTCTTTCTAGTCTTTGGAAATGGTCTTGTCTTACTATCCTACCAGCGTCATTAAGTTCTTTAGTGAGGTCTAACCTTAATTTTTTAAGGTCAAAGTTCATCTCTATTTTAGGTTTCATGACTCTTCTATAATCTTATTTGCAAACTTAGTACCTAATTGACCAGCTTTCTCTATTTCATCTATGTGTTCTTTAAGAAAAGCATCACCTAATGAAAGTAAATAACCTTCAGGGTCTTTTAACATCTCATCTAAATCAATAGCACCTAGTAGATTATCAGCGTTTTCTTCTATTACAGATTCTAACTTGTCTAGGTCTTCCATATACTTACGAATTAATTGTGCCAAGTTTCCTCAATCCCTCAAATGTTGGTTGTGTAGGTTGTGTAGCTTCTACTGTTGCTCTTTGTTCTTCTCTTACTTCTCCTAACTTTTCATCTAACTCAGAATCAGTCATGTCAGGATTAAAGTATAATAGTAAGTCTTTCTGAGTCATTATGTTGTTCTTAATCTTCCAGTCTAACCAGTTTCTTTCTTCTTGTGGTGACATTGGAAAACTGACCTCCCCAAAGTCAACTGCATAGTCTTCAGATAAATTAATTACATTATGTGTTTCTAAAATCCTTCTGTCTATTTCATATCTTGAATGTTCCCACTCTCTAAAAACTCCTTCATCTGACTTTCTAGATTCAAGGTTTTCAATCTCCATAATCCTTAATGCTTCTCCACTAGGTACATTACCACCTGACTCACCCCATCTAATTCTTAACTGATTGTTTTCAGCTACTTGATTAGCCATAGCTTTTACACCTTCTATCATTTCTGTTAGACTGCCACTTGGAGACTTGTAATCAAAGGTTGCACCTTCAGGAATTATAATTGCATTATCTATTCCAGCTTTTAACCTTGATTGACCTTCATCAATTCCTGTAAATACTGGTTGTCCTAACTTTGACCTTATTCCTAGGGCTACCTCAGTCATGGCTATTGCTAAATGTAAAGAAACTCTAGTGACATCGTAAGAACTAGAAGAGAACTCAACTCTACTGATAGGGTTAATTTTATAAGGGTTTATCATGTCTTCAGACATAGCAAATCTTTCACCTTTTTGATTGAACTCAAAGTGCATACCTTGGACACCATCTCTTTCCTCAGACCAAAAAACAAACCTTTTATGATTGTCATGACTTTCTATTTCATATGAATACCCATAAGGTTCACTATCTGAAGTGTGATAATACTCCTGTACCATTGGGAGAACTTCATACTCTAGTCTCTGTTTTCTTTCATTGTACTTAGACTTCATCCAACAATGTCCTAGTAACCAAGATAACTCAGCAAATTCCTTAGTCTTAGAGTCTAATTTAAAAGATATGTCATCATACATTTCATTTCTTTCACCACCTATAAATCTTTTAGGAGGTTCTTTGTATAACATCATCCTAGCACGAGCAAAACGAGGAACACAAGAGGTAATGTAAGGAGGAACTTGACTAAGACTCTCAGATGCAAACCATTGTTCTAGGTGTGTGTCTAGGTTCTGATTGTAATAAAAGTCTAAACTCTCTAGTATATATGTATCTTCATTATCAATATAGTTTTCATGAGCATTAATAACACTCTGCATAACTACCATTTCAGAGAGTTCAGGGATGACCACTCTATTTACACTTCTTCCAAAATTATACATCTTCCATATTCCTCTTTATTTGTTAGTTCTCCCCAACTTTTATTATTATTACCAACTCCTAGTTGTTACAAAAGCTTTTCTGATAGGAAACTTATATGCCAAACCATAAGAACAAGCATCTAAAGCGTGAGTTAGGTTCATATCTGACTTATCTAGTCCACCTCTTCTATCTCTTTGACATTGTTCTAGGTCTTTAATTAAATGAACACATGATGGGTCAACAGTCATACTTATATTACCTTCAGCGTCTTTAAGTTTTCTATTTAAAATATTTAATCTATCTATATGACTAGGATGAGACTTCTTTGCTCTTATTATAAACCCATGTTCAGCTAATATATCATGGTCACTTCTTCTAGATGTTGTAGACCTATTCCTACCAGCGGGGTCAGGATAACACTCAATGTTAGGTGCAATCTTCTTCATCTCTATAGCAAGTTCTTCAGTATTACTATTCTTCAGTCTTATCTCATCAAAATAATGTACTGTACCATCTGAATACTCTGTTGCTAATGTAGCCGTGTTGAAATCTACGTTGTGGTCTACTCCCCACCATAACTTATTAGATAGTTCTTTAGCTTGTACTACATGAGTTTCTCTATCAAAGTTCCAAGCGGCTCTATTACCAGTTGATTCAAAAGAACCTTCAAACTCTTGTCTAAATATAGACTCATCCATTGTTCTCTTTGCTCTTTCTATCTCTTCCTTAGGTACAAACCCACCATCTATAGTTTTAAACTGCCAACTACTCCAGTCATCTTCTGATTGACCTTTAGAGTATAGGTCATACATAATATCGTAACCACTAGGAGTCCCAATAAATAAGACTTCTCCTTTAGTGGTTGCCAACATAGGCATGATAATCTCTTCCCACACATGAGGTTTAATATAAGCCATTTCATCCATCACACATTTTGTTAATGAAACACCTCTTAAATTATTCTCATTATCAGCACCCTTAACTGATAACTCTGCACCATTCTCAAAGATAACAGACATCTCAGTTTCATTTAACTTTGCACCAGTAAAGTTCCCAAACATTCTTCTGAGTATAGGGAATACTATCATGCGACCTTGTCTATATGTAGGAGTGACATAAAATCTTCTTTCATCAGGTTTAAAAGGGTCTTTGAGTAAGTACATTAAACTTAATATAGTCTTTCCCCATCTACGACCAGCAACAATAACCTTAAACCTAGATGGGTCGTTTAATATATCTCTCCTAGTCCTATTAACAGTCCATTCAATCATCATCTATTACCATGACTTGAATAGGTTCAGACTTGGTTGTCCTCTCTTGTCTTTCTAGTGCCTTACCTTCTAGTCTTTCAATAATAAACTGCATGGCTCTTAGGTCACCTCTTTCAGCTAATGAAAACAACTTAGACACTATGACTTCTCTTCTTTCCCTATCTCCACTCTTCTTAAAACTAAAGTCTTTAATTAAATCAGTATAGGCGTTTCTTCTACCATTAGGATTTCCCGACTCACCTTTCTTAAACCTTGTGTCAGGATTACCACTTACACCTTTTTTAAATCTACCATTAGGCGTCCTGTTTTCCTCCTGTTTGATACTCATCTAATCTATCTCCACTAAACCCATCATAAATGCCTTGTTTAATTTCATTATTAATTCTGCAATTTTATGTGAGTCAATTTCAAAGACATCAAATTCTAGTCTATAGTTACCAGTAGTTTTAAGGTTGCGAATACCTACCAGTTCAGTAGTTATTGCAATTCCTTCCTTACTTTTTTCTTTTGACAATTTTTTTAGTCATCTTACGTTTCTTCTTTGGTTTCGCTTTACCAAAGCCGTAACCTTTACCTTTAGGCATAAGATACTCCTTGTTGTTGTTGGGTCTAATTTATATCATTTAGGAGGTTTAATAAAATACCTAAAACTACATTAAGGTTTGTACTTAAGTGGGTAATATGATGAATCCTTAAATTCCCTTATATAGTTTCTACACGCAGAAACACGAGTATAGTAAAGAATAGTATAGTAAAGGAAAGTAGAGAGAGTAAAAAAAAAGCCCTGATTTCTCAAGGCTCTTTTCTTTTAGGTTTATGTTAGTGTTATTTTATGTTAAGTCCAAATTTTCCAATCTTATTAACATTCTTAAGGTTTTTACTGTATTCTCTAACCACTTCTTTTATTTCCTCTTTGTATTCCTTCATAACTTTTTCTAATAAGTTTACTCGACATTCAGGAACTACATAAATTCCATCTTGTTGTATAGCTACTAATTGAACTCCTCCAATACCATTCCAACAAATAGAAAGACCTTTTCCTTTTCCAACTGTATCAGCTTTAGTGACAACTATAAAATCTAAGTCAAATATAAACCAATCACTTTTGTCCACACCGCTAGAAATTTTAAAGTTATGTTTATTATCTGCACTTATGCTTAGGTTTTTAATATACTTCATTTTACTACTCCTTATTTTGTTTTTATTCTTCATACCCAAAAAGCCCCATTTAAGGGGCTAATTGGTTTCTGTTATGATTTACTTTTGGTTAAATAATCTTGTGTCGAAAGTGACTAAATAATCAAACCTACCTATCATAGCACTAAAAACTAATTTATTATTTTTATTAGCCTTTACTTCATAAACACCATCTTCTTTAACAACATTAAATATCTTTTCACCACTTGTTGTTTTTGCACCTCTTAAAGATTTTAAAGCAGACTGTACATTTGGTTTAGTCCACTTTCTAGTTACCATATTATTATTTGATACTTGACTCATTACTTGCCTCCTAAAACAGTATTAAAAAAATGCTCTTTGCTAATTCCAATTCTATTTTTAGTTCTTTTACCATATGTGAAATCATTCTTTAACTTTTGATTGACTATTACATTTTTATAAAAATCATCACTACAATCCTCTGAGGTACAAATAAACAAGTTGTTTTTTTCAAATCTTGCAATTCCACCATCTCTCTTATTATAAAAATAATCTCTTTCGTATCGAAGATTACAACTAGTAGACCATATCTTTTCATCACCAGTACATGATGTAAGTCTATAGGCACTATTTATAGTTCCACTTTTTTTATTTACATAATAACTAAATTCATTTTTTTGATTTTCCATCTTAGAACTCCTTATTTGATTAATATTCACAAAACAATATACTCAATAAATTGATAATGTCAAACACTTATCTAAGGGTTACCTAAGGGTTAGTTAAAATAGTTCTCTTTGAACAAATCTCTTTTCTGCTATTTTAATAAATTCAGGGTTTAGTTCTATACCTAACCACTTTCTACCAAGTCTCTGTGCAACCCAACCAGTAGTCCCTGAACCAAAGAAAGGGTCTAAAACTATATCTCCTTTTTTACTACCAGCCTTTATACATAATTCAGGTAATTTCTCGGGAAAGGTTGCAAAATGAGCCTCCTTATATGGTTTTACATTAATAGACCATACTGACCTTTTATTTGCTCCTACTTCTTCACCATAATGAGGTTTGTCTCTTATTGCATCTGAGTCATAATAGTATCTAGAAGACTTACTTAGTAAAAATATATATTCATGTGCTTTTGTGCATCTATCTTTTACAGATTCAGGCATAGGATTAGGTTTGTGCCAGATTATGTCTTGTCTTAAATACCATCCATCTTGCTGAAGTGCAAGTGCAACCCTCCAAGGAATACCTAATAATTGTTTATTTTTAGTTTGTGAATAACTATCACCAAGATTTAGCCATAGTGTTCCATCATCTTTTAATGCTTTTTTTACTCCTCTGAATACCTTAACCATGTTTTCTATAAACTCTTCAGGTGTTTCTTCTAATCCTAATTGAGAATCTTTTCTGATAGCACCACATTTTTTACATTTAGACTTATATTGAATAGATTTTCCCTCAACTTCTTTTTTTGTAGTTTCTAAACTCATGTCTCTTAATGTTGAAGAACCTCCAAATGGTTTTTTTTCTACATGGTCACACTCTTTATCTCCCTGTTCCCATTCAGCAGTTCCATAGTCTCTTAATCCCCAATAAGGAGGACTAGTTACAACACATTGAACTGATTTCTCTTCAATGTCTTTTATTCTATCTAAGACATTACCTTGTAAAATGTTTTTCATTGTTTTCCCCTATCTAGTTTTTCGCACATTGGACATTTCTTTTTTTCCTTGCCTATTTTTGGAACTATGTCTTTTGGATAAATTCTTAATAAACTTTTATCTACCCAATGAGCCACCTTACTCCAAAGATGCTCACAAGAAGTACAAAACTTAATCAAATCATCATGTCTGTACTTCCTATGTTCATGTCTTGATTTATTAAATTGATTCTGATTTGTCCTAACATCAGTTTTCTCTAATATGTAGTCAATGATATGTAATTCATCCTCTCTAAGCATGGTTTTGTTTAGGTGTATAGTCAACCCTACAACAATTAGAACCCTCTTTTAATTGCCATTTATCATTAGGCATTTCTCTTTTCCCACATTTAGAACAATAAGCTTTATAGAGTCCAGTTGGTGTTTTTTGGAAAGAAGATTCAAAACTAACTTTTTCTTTCTTTTCAATAGTCCATTCTTTCTGATTAGAAACCCATTTCACAAGTCTTCTTTTTATGTCAAAGGTTTTCTGCATCTCAAATTTCATTTTAAGACCATTTATATTTGATTCAGTCCAGTAGTCTATAAACCCATCAACTGTACTTTCTTTTACACCTTCCATGTCTTTAGCGACCTTAAAAGAATTTCTGTTAAATTCAGCTTCTCTAAGTTCTTTAGTTTTTACTTTTTCTTTAACCTTATCTTTATCTTTATCTTTAAGGGTTAGGTTAACTCTTTCTATAGGGTTATACAATCCTTTCTCATCTAATCTTTTAATTACACTTAAATGAGGTTTAGAATGTTCTTTTAATTCACCATATTGAAACTTAATAAAACTAGGAATAAAATACTGGTCTTTACCCTCTATAAATTTCATTTTATCTTTAATTACTTCAGGTAATTCATCATATATTACTTGTTCACCAATAATAAACTCAGATAATTCCCAATCAGCATCCCAAATACCAGCATGGTCGCATTTACCTAATAAATACACCCAAAATAATTTGTATTTAGTTGATAACTTCCTAAACCAAGCTTTGTCCCATATTTTAGTATCTATAAATCTCTTAGCCATTTGTTATTTCTCCTATTTGTTTTTTTAATTCGATTTGTATTTCTTTAAAGTCCCAAAGTGTTTTATTTATCGTATTTGACTGCTTTTTTAATCTACTTAACCTTACCCTACCTAATGTCTTTTCTGCCCATTCTTTCGCTTCTATAGGGTGTCTGTGCCACCAATAAAGATGACAACCTACACACAATATCTTAACATTGTCAGGATTAAACTGCATTTTAGGAAATTTACCTTTAGGATAAATGTGAGATGCTTGAAGTGTGGTAGATTTACCACACCTCAAACAACACTTATCTCTTAGTAAACAAAGTTCTCTGACAAGTTTATTTAACTTAGTCTTTTCAGATTTTGTCATAAAACTCTTATTCTTCTATCTTGCAGTTCTAACATTCTTTTATAAGCATACCCATCAGGACTAACCTTACCTGAAAGCAATAAATCTTGATAATATTTAATCCAAGCATTTAAAGTTGTTTTTTTCTTCATGCTTTGTCTTAAAACATTTGCATTTGATTGGCTTATTTTAGAATGGTAAGTCATCATCATTCTCCTGTACTTTTTTTACTTCACTAGGGACATTTTTATCTACTAAAGGTTTCATTGAACACGCAATCTCGAACATCTTAGGCATTATTTTTTCTATCGCTTCAACTTTTTCATGATATGGCATTTTTGAATGAGTAAGTAGTCTAGTTGCATTGTTAAAAGCCATACCCCATTTTATTTCTAAAGACCTGTCATCATCTCTGTTTTTTACAGAATCATATCCATAAGGTTTAGAAGTTACACCTTCATCATAGACTGGTTTATCCCATTTACTAATGCTAGGTGCAACTCTGTAAGTAACTCCTTTATCAGTTGCAACCATTGTAATGTCTACTAATTCAGCTTTTGAATAGTCTACTAGTTTATTAAATAAAGCTGAACTGCATTTAAGATTAAAATTGTCTGCTTTTTTAAATGTTATAGCCTCTTTTTCATTCCATTTTTCTGCTGAATAATTATCACCAATATTAGTAACTGGTAATTCATAATCTAGTTTTTGAAAATTGTTCATCTTACCCTGTACTTGTATAGGGTCTTGTCTAAGTTGCACACTCAAAGTTTTATCTATATGAGTGTTCTTTTTTAATTGAAGAAACATTATTACTCCTTATCTTATTATTAATTGAAAAAACAAATTTAACATTGACAAAGCTACTAAAATAAAAAACATAGCTTCCATAAAACTGAAGAATGATTCTATTTTCTTTTGATACTTATTCACCATTAGTGACCTCCTTAATCCCTCTTACTGCTACTGAAATCAACATCATAAATCCAAATACGACAACAAACCATATAAAACCAGCTAAACCTAAAATTAACAAGTTTGCAATCCATTCAGCTATATTTAATACTATCATTGACCACCTCCAAATAAGTTCATGTCATCTGATTTATCTATTGAATATTCAGCAAATGTCTTTTGACCTTCCTTCATCATTGTTGTTTTAATCTTTAGACCTTGCTCTTTTAATTTATGCACTATAGCGGCTAGTCTAAAACATCCAAACTTATCCAAAGCCTCTAGAGGTGTTATCTTATTACCTCCCTCTAAATAGTGTTTTATTTGTTTACTTTGACTCATGTACTTCTCCTATTTTATTTGATTCGCTAGGTTTTGAAACTCATCAGAAACTTTAAGGTCAGGATAACTATTTGACATATGTTCTAAAGCTTCTATAATCAGTTTCTTTTCTTCTTTTGTGGTCAGTATTCTAACCTCATAAGGTTTGCCTACAGAGTCGGAAGATGCGGAGTTCCTTGCGAATAAATTACTCTGTAGGGCTTGTGTGAATTTTTCAAATCTGTTAACACCTTCGGTCACTCTAATAGTTAAAGCATTAAAATGACTTAATCTTTGAGAATCAGAATCAATATCTTTATTTTCTGTTATAGTCAAAAGACTCTGAACAAAATTATAAAGGTTTAAATAATTAGTCTCTAATTCTAGGTATTGTTTTTCAGTATGTTGAGACAATTTTTGATTAAATGGTACTGGCATTTTTATCCTCTTTGGTTATATGTTTTAAAGCGTTCTTGACACTCTCATTTTCTGTAAAGAAAGTAGTATTAGCAAACAAATAAATATATTCATTATAGCTATCATTATATTCTGATTTACCTAAAATGGTTACTATCTTCGGACTTCTTTTTTCATACTTTGTACAAACTCTTAGAATATCTTCTTTTATTTGACCTATGGTGTTACCATTTGCATTTGTAAAATTAAAACAGTCTTCTGTTTCATATCTTATCTCAGCATGAAACTTAAAATCATAAGGGGGCTTAGTCATTACTTACCTCCTTTTCCAGTTAGATTCAACCAACGCTCACGCATTAAACTTTCATGTTTCTTTTTAGCTTTTATAACCAATTTATCTAAATATTTCTTACCCCATTTATAGTCACCTTTATTAACAATATCTTGATAGACCTTTAAAGCATGATTTTGATTTTGAGTATGATAAGATTGTGTTATTCCCTCGACACCATCCTCTGTTATTTCAATTAGATAATTATGCCATTTGTTATTTTCAAAAAACAAATCAGAACGCCATTGACCATCTCTTCTGTCTTTTATTTCTATCATAGCACCATCAGGATTATTATCGAGAGGTTGCCATATTGTATAGGTTTTTATGTTAGAATTATGACCAACATATACATCATAATAATCTTTCATTACTTACCTCCTTCATCTTCACAACACTTATAACAATAAAACTCATACTGCCTTCCATCTACTGGACAAACCCAAGTATCTTCCCACCCAAGTGTTTCCTTCTCACACTTATAACAATAATCCTTTACGTTACTTTGTGCATCCTCAAGGTTTTGATTATTAGAACTTTTAACATCTTGTGAAAATTGATTCCACTCACTAACATTACCTATAAAAGACATTACTTACCTCCTTCTAAAGATTTTAAAGTTTCATTACATAATAAAATTTCTAATCTTATTGATTTTCCATCTTTAGTATGAGAATAAAAATTCTTACGAAGAAAGCCAAGCCTTCTCCTTTCTACCCTAACAAGCTCAATAAGTAACTCTCTTTGCTCTTTACCCATTACTTACCTCCTTTTCCATTCAATATATTTATGAACATCTTCCCACCCATATGAACCTTTTACGAAACAATGAGTATATGTGCCTGTGATACCATTCTTTTTAACATTGTTAAATTGCACCCAGTCATTTGTTCTATATGTACAAACACCAATAGGAAACCTTGAAAGCCCAAGATTCACAAAATCACCCTCTTGAGTTTCGTTTAGCGTTTTACTAAATTGACCATCATATAGTTTTTTCATTAAAAACCCCTTATTGTTTATTTAATTCGCATACAATTCTAATAAATCGTAAGCAAACATACAAACACTTTCTAAGATTATTTTATAGGGTTATTTAAGGGTTAGAAAGATGCTAGGGCTGGTAGTTTATATTTGCGAATAAGGATGATAGGAGACCACCCTCTACAACCCTAGCATTAGGGTATAAATTAGTTAATAATTACCAAGATTCCTCTATATTTAATTTTACATCCCAAATATTATTGGCAGATTGGTTTGCAGTAAACTTTTTATCTTTTAATCTATACATTCCATAATCTCCTGTAGTTGTAGATGTGCCATTAATACAGAATAAAAATGGTAAATGTTGACCAATTATTTTATTATAAAAAGAATTATGAAAGTTTAATGTGTCATAAAATTCAGTAAAACTAAATCCTGAATCATTTGAAGCATAAACATCAGTATCAGTTAAGTAACTAAAATTCATAGAGTGTGATTTTCTTCCATTTCTTTTTGCAAAAGTCCATTCTTCATTATCATATGCAGTTGTAGATAAAGTGAAAGGATTTGTTTTTTTCCAAACTGGTTGACCTAAGTTTGTAGAAGTTGAGTAGGTGTTACCTCCTAAAGATTTTTTAGTTTTTACACCATCATAATCAATAGTGGTTGATAAACTTAAATCAGGAGAATGAGGAATATCAAAATATTCACCAAACATAATAGAACCAATAATTAAATCTGCATTAAAATTAGCGGTTGTGCTACTGTCGTCAGCAAAAGTAATTCTAATATATCTGTTATCTGAATCTATTGTATCCCAAGTTATTAGAGTCCACCCATTAGATGTTGGGTCTATCCAATTTGCACTAGAATCTTGAGCCCCATTTATTATACTTGTATGGTTTGCAGATGCACTAATAACAGTTGGTGAGGACATACTAGAACTTGAGTCTATTTCAATTTTAAATACACAATCAGCAGAAGCAAAATTATGATTTAGAATAGCTAAGAAATTAGATTCTGAACCACTTGTAATTGTATGTCCAGTATCAAATTGAATGTAAAATTGTTGATTTTCTTTAGCTATTTGAACGTAGTTAGCTGGTTTTAAGTCAAATAAATCTGCTTTAGTTCCACTATCAAAAGAAACTGAAGTAGAACCATCGTCCTGTAATATTACAATATCACTAGGTTGTCTCCATTCTGTCAGTAAATTGTTGCTTATTGTGTCTGTATATATTCTAGGTTGACCTATTCTATTATAACTCATTTAACATTCCCTTACTTTAATTTTTAACTGTCCTCTTTTGCGAGTAACTGAAACCACTATAAAATCTCTACTAGACCAACTTCCACCAAAAGGGTCAACACCTATATTATCAAAAGCTAAAAAGTCACCTACATCAATTCCAAAATAATAAGGATTTACTATTGTAAAGTCTATTAAATGTTTAGCTGAACCTAATATATTATCATAGTAGGTGTAAAAATCATCATTAGGGTTACTTGAGGGAGAACTAGCTGGAGCAGATGACAAAGCGTTCAACCTGACTTTCTTTTTATTTTCTTTACTACCAATATTATAAGCAGTAATTGAGGTTGAATTACTTGCGTTTACTTCTGAAACATATCCAGTTGTGGCTGGGTGTTTTTCATACTCAATGTCCATGCTTGTCACTATGTTTTTAAATGGTGTTAATGAAATATTAATGTTAGAAATATCCTCTTTAGTCAAAGTAAAATTTGTTGTTATTGAGTCAGGAATAAAAATATATTGATAGTTACCTTGTCCATCATATCTTCCAATAAATCCTCCATTAAACTGCAACTCTTCAAGGACTTTACTTAATGAAGTTGGTTCATTAATCCAATATCTTATATCCCAATCCTTGACACCATTAATATCTGTTCCTGTTCTCCAGTTTTTAGGGTGTAACCCTGATGAATAATCTGAATTATTACTATTAGTAAAATTTGTAAATCTTTGTAATAAGTCTCTATGTGCTTCATGAATTTCAGTTATTGCACTACTACCAGCCCAACCATTGTCAGTAAGACCATTTGCACCACTATAAACATACTCAATGTCATCTAAGGTTTGATATGCTACTGTTTTACCAGCTTTAGTTGTTTCTGCAAAATCTAACTGAGTTGCGGTTTCTATTGCAATATCATGTATTCTTACAAATCCGCTTACTGAACATTCAATAGAACTACTTCTTACAATCTTGACAGTTAATTTTACTGATTCACCCCAACCATTTCCTGAAGACAAATATTCATTTGAGTTGTCAAAAGCATCGCTTAAATAAGAAACACTAGAAGTATCAAGAGAACCTCCAGCAGTTTTATGAAATGTTGTTGTTGTTCCATCAGAACTTAAATCCCAGTAACCTTTGACATCAGAAGCACCAAAACTTTCATCTATTAATTGTAATTTAATATCACCTGAACCTGAAGCACCTGAAATAGTAAAACTACCAGTAATAACTAAGTTGGTAAGTATTAAGCTAGGATAACCAGTTAATTGAGGTAGTGAATATTCAATACTAGCAGAGTCATTTGGAACAAAAGTATCATCAACAGTACATCCTACATAAGTGTTTGTGTTGATATAGTCACCATCAAAAGCATTTCCAGTATTATTATCCCATGTAAGATTGTTTCCAGCGGTTTTACTAACAAATTCAACAACTTTATAGAGACCTCTTTTTAATAAACTTTGGTCAAATCTAACTGCATATCCATCACCATAAGTTTCATTTTCTACATCTACAGTTGAATAATTATCTTTATCAGTAGATAGTGGACTAAATGTGTCTGTTGATTTTTCATAGTAATGAGGAAAAGCATTTGCACTTGTACTTCTTGTTCCTGTTAAAGAAAAAATAGTATTTCTTCTTCTCTCTTCTACTGGAATAGGGTAAAGTGTTTTTCTTTTCCTATAGTCATCTATGTCTGAGCCTGACCCAAAAGTAACTCCATTTGAATTAGGTGTATAATCCCCATAAGCAATAGGAAAATAATTATCCTTACTTGTCTTAGTCTGAGGAATTTCAATGTCTTCCTCAGGTCTTTTAGAGACAATAGACATCTTTATAGAGTGATGGTCATGACTAATATCTGACAATTTACCTGAATACACTAATAAACTATTAACTCTTAAATCTATATCTTTAGGAACTATATAAATAAAACACTCTCTGTTAATATAAGACCTTGTCCCATTAAATAATTCTTTACTAAATGGACTTCCTTGATAATCAAAGTTTACTACAGATAAAGAAACATTAGATGTTTTAGAAGTTGATTTCTCTAAATTTATTGACTCTCTTACACTTGGCTCTGATGTAATTACTCCATTAGAATAATTTCCCTCAAATTGAGCATCTGAAAAAGAAATACATTTAAAATTGTCATGAAAAATTGATGTACCTGAGTTTATATCAGAACTAGGAGTCTTGTTAATTCCTCTTACAACTGTTAATGTGTTAGAACTTACTGAAGAGACTTTCATTCTTTCTGTACCTATAAAAATAAAATCTCCTTCACTAAATTTACTTCCATCAACTACATCTATATCTGTTTCAGTAGTGTTTATTACTTCAGCCGTGTTAACTCCCGATGATGATATACCTTTATTGTAACCTAAAAGAATAACCCAATTTTCTACAATATTAGGTCTTTTAAATGATTCAGGAAGTGTCAAACTCATGCTAGGTTTATTCCTCTCTGTATTTCAGGTATAAGTGTATCTCTTACAAATTCTTCTGTCCCTAATACATTTCCTTGAATATTAACTGTTGTTCCCATGTTTGAGGTTAAATTTTCTTGTTGTGCTTGATTTAAAATGACTTCGCCAGGCGTTAACATAGCTGGAACTGTATCCCCTTGACCTCTGTCTGTGCCAGGCACTACACCACCATCAGCAAACCCAACTCTCTGAATTGCACTTCCCATTAATGAACCAAAAGCCGCTCCACCAGCTAAGGCTAAAGGTGCTGAGATAATAGGAGGTAAAGGAGTAGTCTCTAAAAACTTTCTAATATATTGTGCAACTGCTTTCATTATTTCAGAACTTACAACCTGAGTTGCAACTTGTTTAGCCGCTTCTCCTGAGGCAAATAAAGCATCAGATGTACTTGTAATAGCCGCACCAGCTTGAACACTTGATGCAGTTGCTACATCTATATTTTTCTTAAAGTCTTTAAATGCAGAAGTTGATTCAGTTGTTTTTACTTTCACTAAACCTAATTTTTTAGATAATTCAGGATATTGAACTATTAATCTACTTAAATTATTAGACTCTTGTTCTTGTTGTGATAATTGTTGAGTTTTAGAAGCAACAAAAGCCTCATAGCTTTCATTAATGTTAGGTAAAATTTCAGATTCTATTTTTTTTATTTCTAAATTAGATTCTTGAGCAATATTTAAATTTTCTTGTGCTTCTGTTTGAGATTCTAAAGTAGTAGCAATTAATTCAAGTTGTTTCTGTAAACCATCATATAATTCTTTACTACCTACTATAGTTTGATTAGAACCAATCATAGCATCTCTTTGAGATTGAATAGCTAATCCCATTTTTTCTAATTGTTGAGGTGTTTTAGTTCCTATAGTATTAGCTAACTTTTCAAATTGTTGATTTGCTATTTCAGTAGGTGTTAATATTGCTCCTTGAACTTCTTCACCAAAATTTTTAAATCTTTCAACTAAACTTGATACTCCTTCAGCTAAAAACTTAATTCCCTTTGCAGTTGTTACAACAACTGGTGCTAATAATGTTCCTAATGCTTCACCAGCATCACCAACTGCATTAGTCATTTGTTCCAGTCCTCCAGCCATAGTTTCTGCTGATGCTCTAGCAAGTCCACCAAATTGAGTTTCTAATTCTCCTAAAATAACTTTTTGAGCAGATGCAACATCACCCATTTCAGTAAATTTTTTAATCTGTTCTTTTTGAGTTTCTGTTAATTGAACACCTACCCTAGATAATGCACCAATTCCAGCAATAGGGTCATTTAATGCTTTACCTAATTGAACAGTAGAACTTTGTAAGTCTGTTCCCATAGCAGTAGACATATTAAGTATTGTCTCAGTTGCTTGAGGAAATACATCTTCACCTACTTTAGTAAATGTAAGTAATAGACTCTGAGCCTCTAAAATAGCTTCATCTCCAAAAGTGGTAACTTGCTGAAGACTATTAGCCATATTTTTTAATTCATTTGCAGTCAATCCAGCTACCCCAGCCGTAGATTTTAAAACTGCATTTAATTGGGCTTCTGCTTTTTCTTGTTGTCCAGCTAGTCTTATGACAGAACTAAAACCTGAAATAATACCTTGAGCGGCAAAAAATGCACCTCCAACCTTTAATGCAGAACTCCCTAAATTACTTAGTGAACCATTGACACCTTTTATTTTTTTCTCAGCATCCTTAGAACCAAGGACACCCATTCTTATAAATAAGTCTTTAACTGCCATTCTTTCCTCTTTCGTGCTTTGAAATATTATCTATTTCATTTTCAATTATTGCAAAACAATCCATCATCCATGAATCTGCACTATCTAAGTCTTTTGATATAGGTATATTATATTTTTTTACAGAAAAGTAATCAGAAATCATATCCCAACACCAGTCAGGAATAATTTTACTAGGGTCACAAAAGAAAGGTAATTGATAATATAGACTTTCTCCTACTTTATAATCTCTATTCTTACTCTCATGCAATATAGTTTCCACCTCATTAAATATATCTTTTTCAGTCTTAAAAGAAACTTTCTTCAAAGATACTGGCGACCGAGCGTTATAGGGGAGGTCATAGTTAACTTTTGGTAATCCATAATTAGAAAACCAAACAGTCATCCTCAATCGCCAGTAAGGTTTCCCAAGTCAAGACCCATGTAACTACTTATAATAGAAGTTAAGACCTCATCTTCTTCTATTGCAGTCAAATTACCTAATTGTTCTTCAGAGTTCTTCTCATCTCCAAAGGCAAATAGAGCAAACTCATCACCTAAGTCATGAAGTTGTTCTAAGTCTCCACTAGCAAAAACTTTTTTTACTTTTTTATACAGTTCTCGTCTTTGTTTTCTTGTCATTTTTTGACATTCAAACTCACCATGCTTTGTTGTTATTATCATACTGACCTCCCCTTATTATTTACCAGCTTGTTACGGCTTCATTCTTAAAGACCTCTAATTTAAAAGCCTCTGTTGTACTATTTTGAACACATTCAAACTCAAGTGTATGAAATACTCCACTTTCACTTAAATCTTGAGATGGGTCACCAGTATACTGAATTTCAGCAGTTATTTCCATCTCACCTTCTGCGTCATTACCATCTCCACAAATAAGATTTAATGTTAATGTATCACCATCAAGAAAATCTTGAATGACATTTGTACCAGCACTATAATCAAATAAATCATCATATTTAATTGTAAGACTCCCAGTTACGACATACTCAGGAAGAGCATATAGTTCAGCGTTTCCATTTGTGTCAAAACCAACTCTATTGACACCATTAGCAATATTAAAAGTAAATGCTTTCATGATAAAAACTTGATTAGCGTTTCCTTCTACATCTAGGGTTCTAGTATCAAAGTCTAAAACATTAAAATAAGTAGATTCAGGAGCAACCCAAGTTCCATCAAAAGTCTGTTCTAGGACTGTTGATGTTGCTACAGAATTAGGATTTGAGAATCCTGAGAAATAATTCCCACTCATGGAAACCATTCCATTATTTGCCGCTACATCACCTGAAATAGTTAAATCTGAGCATATTACACCACAAACTTTAATCCCTTCACCAGCATTAGGATAATAAGCAAGATTAACGCTATGAGGTAAACCACCTGATATAGTACCTCCTATAGAGGTTGAATTACTTGAACCATCTACTTCCATTTCATGAACTATTGAACCACTTTGACCATTTTCCTGACCAACCAATAAAGCGTGTTGTGCTAAATTTCTAGGTGTTGCCAACATTTCAAAAGGCATTGTAACAGTTCCACCTCTTGTATTTGTAACAGTATCAGCGGCGTTCTTAACTGAACCTCTACCACTTAATAACCTAGACTCTCTCATTATGTTAAAAGTAGGTTTTTGAACTTGCACTACTCCTTGCGTTAAGTAGTTTGTACTATCTGCTCCACTACTATCTAAACCAACCCCAAAAGATGTTTCTGCTTTTAAGCCATATTTTACATTACTTACAGGGAGGACTCTTGTATCAGCCATTGTTTACTCCTTTTTTACTTTTCTTATTTACGACTTTCTCAACAACTCCCATATTTAGAAGTTCTTTAGCCACTTCCTCAGTTACATCTACAGACTCACCTAACCTGAGTTTATCAAGTGAACCCTTATCACACATTACACCATTTGGGTTTATTCTGTGAATTTTATTAATTCTTGATTTAATTTTCATTATATCACCTCAATATTCTGACAGTTAAAAGTTGCAATTCCTCTTAATAGTGAAGAATCATCTTCATCTCTTTCATATTCTATACTAGTTAAATTAGCATCAAACCATTCTGCACCATTAGAATAAGATGAATTATTATGAATTAATCTCTTCAACCTTTCCATGATTTGACTTACTTGGTTTAAATTATTTTTAGTGTATTGACCACCTGACTTTAATTGATAACTAATTAGCACATCATATTCTCTATGAGAGCCAGTAGACATCTTAACTACTAAAGAATCTGATTCAGGTGTAAATAAAAAGGATTGGTTGCCTTTATGCTCATCATAATAAACTGGTATAGAAAATTCTCCATTTACTAGATTAGCAAGATTCTCCATAATCTCATCGTAAATTATATTTGTGTAATCTGTTGGCATTAATACCTCGAAGTTCTTATACTTTTAATAGGTGTGAAAGATTGGTCTAGTTCACCACTCACCTCAAGTTCCCACTCATCATTAGTTGTGTATAAGCCTGGCGAGAACCTTACATACATATCATGACCAATTAACTGCCAATAACAGTCTATAATTTCATCAGTTGCCATAGGTTCTAATTTTAATCCATTCTCATTCCCTATTAAGGAATCAAACTTGACTGTGGTGTTAGAAGTTCCAGCAGTTATAGTTCCACCATTACTAATTTTTATTTTTATAATATCCCAAGGATAGGTTGACCTTCCTCTAACATCCACTATTGAACCAGTTGTGTTTTCATTTACTGAGACTGTTCTAAGTATACCTTTATGTTTTGACTCACTTTCACTTGAATAAAGTGACATCTCACCTTTTCTAAGCATATCAATAAAACCAGTTTCCTCATCATTCATAGCCTGTGATTTTATTATGTCTGCTTTTTCTACATCGTAAGGTCTCACAAGTGATTCAACCGCCATTATAGCCGTACTTCTAACAATAATCTCAGGGTAATCATTACCAACTGCATCCTGAGTTCCTACACCTTTGTTTTTGTATATAGGAAAAGGTAAGATTGACCTTATAAAGTCACTTGCTCTTTTTACTGATTCAGTTTTTAATTCTACCCAATCTCTAGAAGACTCAAACACACTACTATTTAAAGTGTTTACACTTCCACCCTGATAATAATATTCTAGTAAGTCTGTACTAGCCGTGTACCTATATTCATCATTTGAATTAGGTGCATCAGTTACAGAAGTTAATTCTTTTCCATCTCTATAAACTTGACCACTACAATCACCAACATTATATAGGTAAAATAGATGAGAAGTTCCTGAAGTCACCCAACTACTAGGTAGAACTCTTTTATGGTCATATTCGGATAAATTTGGTTCAATAAATAATAAGTCTGTTGTAATATTGCAGTAACTTTCTTGATATGTACTCATGCTTCAGCCTCAATAGTAAAGTTTGGTTGTACTTCTATAATTTCTAATTCTAAACCTCTTAATGATTCTATTAAATTTATAAGCATTTCTTTTTCATCAATACAAGTAGAGTCTAAAATAATATTTGATATGTCAATCTGTCTTGCAAACTCTTTACACCTCATAATAACATCAAAGGCGTTTAAAGTCTTATCTTTTGTGGTTATTTCTGTGACCTTTTCCATTTTAGATACTCTGCCGCTTCATAAGGGTTAAAGATTGTAGTTATTTTTCTGTTATCATCATCAGAATATTTAGGGTCTATTATCGTAACTGGACAATTAAAAATATTCTTATCATCTAGTCCTAATCTGTTTGCATATTCATCCATTCTTTTAAAAGATGCAACTTGTAAGGCATGAGAAATTAACCCTGAAGCTGGGTCTTTTAAAACTTGATAGCCAGAAACATGAGTATGTCCAGCGGTTACTATGTGGTCTCTCCATCCCATCTGAATAGCTTTACTGACACCATGAGCAGAGTTCCACATGGAGTTTCCTTTAAAAGTGTGTCTAGCATTAACTCTTACAGATGATTTATTAGGAAAGTTTAAATTAAGTCTTACTCCATGATTTGCATAAGTGGTTCTAGTGTTACCTCTCATTATAAACTCTATAGGGTCACCATCTCCTGACCATACATCATGATTTCCACCTACTAAATAAAGCCAAGGAAGTTTATTTAAAAAGTATTCTGTTAACTTCCATGATTCTTTAGCAGTTGTACTTTGTTGACTATATAAAGCCGCTAGTCTACCTACCCAGTTGTTTTGAATGTCTCCAAGATTTCCAGCAAACATTCCTTCTGTATTCTTAATAACATCACATATTCCAAACAATTCACCTAAGTCTGTTCCATCATCATCAACATGAGGGTCACCAAAATGACAGATTCCTATTACACCATCTATTTTTATATTAACATGAGTTAAATTATAATATTCTTGAACATTATTTTTAATTTTAAACTTTTTAACTCTGTACTTAATAATATCATCAACATTCATTTCAGGTTCAGGTCTTAGGTCAGAAACTTCAAAAGAACTTTCTTCTTTTAATTCTAGTGCATTTGTAAAAACAGAAGAACACTCATTACATTTATATCTCTGTTTTGCTTTTTTATTTTTTAAATGTTGAACACCAGCCCTGACTAACCTTGGTGATAAACATTGGGGGCAACCTATTAAGACATTGTCTTTAGTTTTAAAAAGTTTTGTAATATCATCTCTTTTAATCATTTATAATATCCTTGAAATGTTTAATAGTTCCAGCCCCTTTCTCAGTATTATAATATTTTTTCCAATATAAAGCCTGTTCATCTATTGTTTTAGGAAGTTTTTTAGGGACTCTCCAATAATGCAATCTACAAAATACTATTTGAGCAGTAATGTTTGTTGTGAGAATGTTTTTCCAATCATCTTTATTAGGTTTAATAAAATATTTTAAATCTAGATAACAGACTTCTGCAACTTTTTTCATTAAAGATTCTCTATATTGCAGATAGTCCTTACAAACAGAAACTGCAACCCAAGGTTCACATTGAAAAAACCCCCTAGCAACATTAGTTCCTCCTTTCTGCATTAAATATTTATATCTAGACTCAACTAGACCAGTATTATAAATAAGCATCATAGCATCATGCGAATAGTATTTTTCCCCTAAAGATTCTAATGTTTCTTTAATTAATACATACATTTGTAATGTGTATATCATCTAGACCTCCTGACTTTTCTAGCCGTTTTCCTTGAATATTTAGCTTTTTGTTTTCCTTTTGCAGTAGCTTTTCTTTTCTTTCTATTTTCATAAGCTTTCTGACTAGGTGTTAACTTCTTCCTAACTGACTCAGGTAAATATCTACCTCTTTTGGCTCTTGGTTTTTTTACATCACTTTTTGTAATATAACCCCATTTCTGTTTTGACCATTTAGATAAAGAGTTTTTACTAGACTTTTTACCTCTATACCCACCACCAGCCTTCTTATATCTCTGAACTGCTAATTGACTTTTCCTTGCAGACCATTGACCTTTTCTTCCTCCCTTATTACTAGACTTAACAGAAGAGACAATTCTTTTCCATAATTTAGGTTTAGTTTTGACTGATGTAGCCATTAACTACCTTTTTTCCATTTCATAGACTTAGACTTAGTCTTACTAGGACTCCATTTAACACGATTTGACCAATAAGCCGCACTACTCTTACCCTTTGCAATTGACTTAGCATGGCGAGATTTAAACGCTCTTCTTTGACCTACTGTCTGATTAGTCCTTACCTTCTGTTGACCAAATCTAATTAATTTAGTCTTCATTTTACCTGACTGTTTAAATTTAGCCAAAACAACATGGCTTTTAGTCTTATGTCTAGGCGTTTTTTTAGGTTTGTTATATCCCTTTAAGCCAAATCTTTTTAGTCTAGGGTCTTTAATATTTAGACTCCTAATTTAGTGAGTAAGACTTTTTTTATTATTTTCCAAAGTGCTTCTAATATTGCTTTTTCAGTTTTTTCACTAATTATAGGTATATCTATAGATTTATTTAATTCTGCAATTAATTCATCTTTTGTTTCATTACCTAACAATTCATTTGCTATCATTTTTTTTAACATTACATTATCCTCATTATTGTATTTACTATTATTGGAAATGTTACTAATGCAACACCTCCCCAAACTTGCATCTTAGCTATGTTTATTTCATGTCTACCAACAGAACCATTTAAATCTTTTAACTGCTTTTCCATTCTATTTAAAGTAGAATAGATGTTTTTTAATTTTTCATCATGCCTTGCATAAGTTGTTCTATAATCTTGATTATCCATTAAGGTCTGCTATTCCCATTTATTCTTCCTGATATATATGAAATTTTATCACTAACATCATCAAACTCTTTTAATAAACTTTGATGTGACTGCATTACACTCTCATGTCTTCTATTTCTTTCATCAGATTGTTGTTCATTAATTCTTTGAGTTTTATCCACTAACTTTAGAATAATAGATTGTGAGTTAGAAATAACCTCACTCATCTTACTAATATTCTCTCTAATAGTTTCTAATTCTCCATCTTGTGCTTTCTGACTTTTTACTAAATTAATTAACATATACCCTAAAAAAACTACACAAAATCCTGACGCTCCTAGTGTCATGTAACTCTCTAATAATACTTCACTACCCATCTATTTTCTCCGCTTTTTACCCCAACTTAATGGGTTAATATTTTTTTCATACCACGCTACTTTTTCTGCCAAGACCTCTCTTTCAGTCCTCTCTTCCACGATGTGTTTATTAAGTAAATCCCCAATGCGTTCATCTGCATTAGCAAAGTTTGTTTCAAGTGTTCCCAGTCTAGTCTCAATCCTATAGTAACCATAGACGAGAGTGCCAACAAGAATAAGAATCTGACCAAACCACTTAAGGTTAATACTGACAATAGCATTGTCATCCACAATACCACCTCTATAACTTCTAGCAGTTTTGACTTCTTCACTCATCTTTTCCTTACTATTTCCCACCTTGAGCAACTAAAGCACCACATATCCCTATTGAACCTAATATGGTCATTATAAAAATGACTTATAGAATCTTCACTAACCACCTCAACAAAAGTATACATAGAATCTTCAGGTGTTGGATTCATATTTCCTACCGACCACCCATTTGAACAACTACTTAACATAAATATACTTAACCCTAATCCCATAACTCGTATTAACACTTTCTTTTTCCTTTGTTTTTAGTTTAAATCTTCTTTTCATATTACCATCCATAATGCCATAGATGTTTCTACAAATAAGTCAGATGCGGTATTATATGCCCATCGTTTATTAGTCCCATAAGTCCGAGCAGTACCCTCAACAAACACCTCAAATACTTCCCACAAAACTCCTATAATAAAAACTCCCATGACACACCAAAAATCACTCCAGTTCATCCATTGAAATATCTTACAAAAAAATGCACCAGCACCAATATGGTATGCAGTCCACCCATCAAGTTGTCCTGTTTTTAATTGCCAAGATACTAGCTTAGATAGTGGGTTGTTCATCTATTTACCACCTTATTATTTATTAGTTTATGTTGTACTAAGTCAATACGCCCATTAGTCTGATTGTGTTTTTTCTCGCACTCATCCAAATAAAACTCTTCAGCAGTTTGAAATGAGTCAGTCCTTTTTTCTATTACCCCATCAACTAAAACAAAATAATCTTTAGAATTAGGATAGGTAATAGATACTACAGATTCATCCGCCATTTGAACTTTCTTAACCATATTAGGCTTAGTGTTCTTGTGAATTACAACATCGTGACCTTGGGCGCATCTCCTTACAATCATTACTCTACTTCAGCCTCTACGACTTCATCGTTAAGTGATTGCCTAAGCATATTAATGAACGCTTCCTTACCTACAGATAACTGGTCAGCTATAAACTGATTACTATTCTGCTTGTTTTGAATATCGTTTATATGATTCACCATCATCTTTTGCTCATCAGTCATATCTTCAATAACGTATTCTTTGTCATCAAGATTCAGGACTGGCTTCTTTTCTTTTTTTGCCATTATTGACTCCTTGTTTGTTAATTATTATCCACAATAAAGCACACAACTAACCATTTTAACTTCTTCAGTTGAGTTACCCATTGTTACTTTTCCAATTGTTTTACTTCTAATAATATCGTCACTCTGTACTTTAGCAGTTCCATCTCCATTACTTTCTAGTAAATCTCCACC
>Ga0181419_1000136_pt1 | contig 24856 bp, 25 predicted proteins | sample 42SPOviralmetaG_FD_130144 | JGI IMG/M metagenome (GOLD analysis project Ga0181419, IMG submission 130144) | Marine viral communities from the oligotrophic San Pedro Time Series (SPOT) site, San Pedro Channel, CA, USA - 42 SPOT_SRF_2013-04-24 | ecosystem: Environmental > Aquatic > Marine > Strait...
CAAGAAATATCAGAAGCAAGACTATATAGGACTTCTAGAAACTTTAATGCTCTCACAGGAGAGGATGTTACAAAATTATTTTACTTAACATCTTTAAGTACATATATGATGCTCAATGATGATAAACAAATTGATTTTGCTAAAGAATACATAAAACAAACAGTACAATATGGCCCTTATACTTTATTTAGAAGTCATGCAACAGACTTGTATTTGTTAGGGCATGTAATAAGAGACCCAGATACAAGAAGTATTACATTGAAAAATCCTATATCAAGTAAACAGTATTTAAATAAATTAAACTTTGATTCTAGAAAACATTACATGTTTTATATGAGACTTAAAAACACTACAATAAAAAATACAGAATTTAATTCTTACTTTTTAAGATTAGAAAGCCAACTACAAATAAAAGATCAAAAATATAAACAATGGCGTAGGTTAGTTGCAGATTGGGGTAATTTAAAATATACTTCAAGACAATTAGTAGTAACAAGAATGTTACAAGAATATCGTAGACTAGGAAGAGGCAGTGAAATGGTAGGTCCTTTAAGTACTATGACTAAGTATAGAGACTTTAAACCTTCTAAATATCAAGAACCTAAAACAAGTTTTGCAAAAAGAGCCGCCGGAACAGTTGCAGGTGCGGCCGCAGGAAGATATGTAGGAAAGAAAGTTGCAAAGAAATTAGGCAAAGATATTGATAAATATAAAAAGTACGGTACAGGAATAGGTGCAGTAGCAGGTTACTGGGCAAGTGGAAGAAAGAAACAATGAAAATTAATGAAATAATTTTTGAGGCATGGATTAATTTGCCTCCAGAAGAAGCGGCAAGAGAAAAACAATCCGCTGATCAAGAATTTCGTGCTCTTAAAGGCATAGATTCTCCTGACTCCGTAAAACTTGCTGATTTATTTAGAGCCGCATTTGCTGTTACAGGTACTGTGGATTCTGCTTATGAAAAAGCAAGAGCAGATATGCGTAAATTAAATATGGACCCAATAGCAGTTCGTGATTTTGATAAAGCCGCTAAAGGATATGCAAGTGCAATTAAGGGCGATGTAGATCCAATTGGATTACCTGATAATGCTCCAATTTTTAGACAAAAGGGCGGTGGAGTTGACATATCAAATATGCCAGTTCCAGGTGGCCCAGGCCCAAGCGGACCAAGAGACAGACGTGGTTCAGATGGAAGATCACTACAACACGATAAGTTCTATAGACCAAAAAGTAAGGCTGGACAAGCCGTTGATAATGTAGGAGATTGGGCTGATAAGTATTTCGGTGATTTACCAGGTGCAGGATTAGTTAAAAAAGCGGCCAAAGGTGCTAAAAAAGTAGGAAGTGCTGTAACGGCACCAGTAAGAGCAATAACAGATCCAGTAAGAAGTGGATATGATTTCATGAAGGGCGATGGCGATCTTACTGGTCTAGATGCATTTAGGCAAGGTCGTAGAAGACGTACAATTCAATAAAGGCGTATAATATTAAGATAAATTCTACTTTTTTGATAAATAAGTGTAACGCATAAAATTATGCTTAAAAAAATTAGGAGATAAAAATGGCACAATCAAAAGGAAACGGAGCAGGTGTAGGCGATTTTGCAACAGGTACACTTATCCAAAAACATAACGTAGCATGTATCTTAGTTGATACTGGTGCAGACCTTAGAACAGAAGACGACGCAGAAAGAGAAGCAGTTGAAAGAGCACTTCAATTCATTCAACCTTTAGCATACGAAATTACTGATGACAACAGTGGTAAAATCCACGCAGTTGTTGACGGAAGTCAATTTGATGCGGCGGCTTTACAAGCACAAATTAGAGCAATTGGAAGTGTAACAGATCCAACAAGTTATAACTTTAGTAGTGCAACAGTTACAGCAGGATCAGGCTTAGTAGTAAGTTAAGTTTTACTTAAAACATTTAAAAAGGCAGTTTATACTGCCTTTTTTTATGATCAATATGATAAATAAAAGTAACGGCGATATAATATTGCTAAAAAATTAGGAGAATAACATGGCGCAAACAGATAGAAGAGCGGCTGATAGCGGTGAATTCGTAGGAAAGGATATATTCTTAAAAAGTTTTCAACAACAATCAGGAAATATTTCAGCATCACAATTAACAGCATTAGTTAGTTCAGTACAAAACTTTAACCTTACAGTATTAAAAGTTGGTAGTTTTAGTGCAGGTGCACAGGCAACTGTAAACTTTATACTAGAAGGTGCAGACAACCTAGCAAACGGTGACCTAGCAGGACACGTTATTGCAGACGTCTCATTCTAAGTTTATAACTTATTTAAAAAATCCTCACTAGTTGGGGATTTTTTTTGACTTTAAAAAAGATAAATACTTGCATAGGATACTTTTAAGTATTCAGTAACATAGGAGAATAACATGGCACAAACTAAAGTAAATCCTGTATATGTAGATGAAGAAAAGTTTTTTATTGGTCTTAAACCAACGTTTTTTGAAGTAACGTTTGGAGCGGCCGTAAACGCAAAAACTGGACCTGAAAGTACAATACAGACAGTTATACATGCTATTTTAAATGAAAATCTTTCAATCCTAGGCATGAGTGCATTGTATGACACAAACCAAACAATAGCATTTATGGTTGATGGTGAAAAAGGCACTGACACGTATGACGGTTCAAACAGTGAAACCCTAGCGGTTCACTTAGAAGACGTTATTCAAGCATTAGGAACAGTTGACGGAATCAACTTAGCAAGTGCTTCATGTACAGCAAAAACATTTGTATTAGCATAACCTTAAAAAGGTAAAAAAGAATCCTCACTTAGTGGGGATTTTTTTTGATCTGGAAATCTGAAATCCTGATAAATAGTACAAAGACGGAGACACACATGAGTTTACCAAATAGAAGTGGAGCAATGGGTAGCAGTGAAGTGCTATCAAGTAATATAGAATATTACTCGTTATTCACAAAAATAGATATTACCAGTACTGGAGACTTTACTGATAACACACAAAAAGATTTTGAAAGTGTTGTACAAGTAATAGGATTAAGGGCACAACCAGTTGTTATGAATAATCCTGTTAATCTGAATGGCGCAGGTGCAAATGTATTAGAAAATTACGGTGCACCAACACTTACAGGAGCAGGTTGGATTTTTAAATTTGCTTTTGAAAGAGAAGGAGTGCATTCTATACAAACACTTAAAGACGAATTAGATGGAATAGTACTGAATGGAGGTACAATAGATACTAAAAGTTCAGTAAATATGGAATTTACTAAACAAGATTTATTATAAGAGATAAACAATGCCTAAAAAGAACAAACCGGAACTTAAACCAAAACCTTATGTTGAGAGCGGTAACATAGAGGCACATATAATTGCAGATATGCTTAGAATAGAAAGCATTACCGCAGAACTAAGAGAATTCAAAGATGTTACAAAAAGTAGATTAGACAAATTAGAAAATTGGATTGTTGCTATTGTTGGATTAACAGTAACAACATTAATATCTACAGTTGTAGGACTAGTATTAAAAGTATTATGAGAATAGACGAGTTTGCAGAAGAACCTATTTACGAAGCCAGAATGGTTTGGCGTAAAGTAGGTAATAAAATAAAACGTGCTGTCAGATGTACTGCTGGTAGACGTAAGGGTAGAGTTGTCTCTAATCCTAGTCAATGTAATGCACCTATAGACTATAAAAAGAGAATAAATTTGAAACGAACCAAAGCACGTTTAGGTGCAAGAATGGCAAAGAAAGCCAGAAGAACAAAAAGATTTAATTCCCTTAGTAAAAGAGTCGCTAAGTTAAATAGGCGTTAGAATGAAGTTTTCAGATGTTAAAACATTAGAACATATTTTAAAAGAGTATTCTTATAATAGCTCTGGGCCCCCTCTGCCTTCCGGCAATCAAAAACATGGACAAGTAGCAAAAGCAGTAGATCAAGTTAAAAAACAGCAACAAGTTCAGCAACAACCTACTATACAACCACCTAGCAACGATAAGGTTGTAATAAATCCTCAAGCCGCACAACCTGTAAAGAAAAAAACAGGACACCAATTAAAGCGAAATGAAGTAATTAGAGATTTAGAATCAGGTCAACCTTTAGGTGTAGTTATAAGTCCTAAAGGACAAGGGGAATTTAAAGATAAGGTCACAGTACAAGCAAGTAATGGACAGATTATAAATGTAGATCCACAACTAGAATTTAGTGTAGATGTAACAGAATCTTCTAAATACAGGAAAAAATTTAAATTAAAACGTAAAATCAAAAAACTTGCAAGAAAAAGACTTAAAGAAGCAGATCAAGAATTATTTGAAATAAACTTTAATAGAAAAAGTGTAGCATCAGAGGCCTTAGACGCTCCAATCAAATGTGGTTTTGAAGCAGAAACTTTTTGGTATGGTGTTGAAAGTAATTCCAGTGACGATGTAGATGGAATGACTATTGGTGACATTGAATACGAATTCGGCGATTTACCAGATCAAGCATATGAAGATTATCAGGACTGGTTATATCAAAAAGGACAAGATGATTACTTAGAAGATTTAATAGATGAAAAAGTAGATGAGCATAAAGAAGATGAAGATTATTTAAATGATTTCATAGACAGCAGTTCAGGTCCAAGTTCAGAAGCAATAGAAGTTTACAAAGACAATTTCAAAGATTCTGATCCAGATGAATTTGAAAACCGTGAAGAAGATGGTTGGGAATATATTAACTGGGTTAGAGAATATGTTGAAGAAGAATACGAAGCAGAATATTTAGACTGGTTAAGAGATGCAATACAAGAAGAATACGATCTAGATGACGAAGCCAAAGAACTAGCAGAAGGTGACTATAGTATGGACGAATGGGTCTATGAAATGTATAGTTATATGAGTACTTTCTTAGACGAATATGGATATGAATACAGCAGACCAGAAGATGGAACAGAAAATGTTGCTAGTGTTTTAAATGGTTGGATAGAAAACAATAGTCAATTTACAGATTATCCTGATCATGGTGATTACGGAGATACATATACAACAACTGCTTGGGCAGTAGAAAGAGACTCCAGTATTGATCCTGATGAGGGTGTAGGAGCAGAAATAATTTCTCCTGTATTTAGTAGTCCTAGAAAAATGCTTGAAGAAATGAAAAGTTTATTTGAGTGGGGAGAAGATGAATTTGGTACTAACAACTCAACAGGTTTACATGTTACTATGAGTTGGCAGGGTAATAAAGATGAAAACGGTGAACCATATAGAACAGAACCAAATAAGTTAAAAATGGCATTACTATTAGGAGATCAATATTTACTTTCTGAATTCGGTAGATTAAAAAACAGTTACACAAAAAGCCAATATCAAAACGTATTAAAAGCGGCTGAACGTATGAAACGTGGTGATGCAAAAAGTTTTGAAGAATTTGAAAAGATGCTTACAAAAGGAATAACAACCGATAAATTCCAAAGCATACATTTTAAAACTGAAAAAGATAAAGATTCAGATAATGAACTTATAGAATTTAGAATTGCTGGTGGCTCTGATTATCAACAAATGTTACCACAAATAGTTAAAGCAGTAGTAAGATATGCTACAATTATGAAATCAGGTTATGACGAAAATGCATTTAGAAGCGATTATATAGGTGCAGTAAGCAGAGTTTTGCGTAAAAGTCAGGAAGTAGATCCTGAAAAATTAAAAGATTTACTACATGTTACTCATCCAGTTATAGATTCAGCAAAAGATATAGTTGGTAAAAAAGATTACTTTGACGTTGTAAACCTTTTAAGTACTAGTGTTGAAAGTTTGAGATATTATCAAGAATTAAGCAAACCAGGTGCTGATAAAAAATGGGAACAAAGTATAAAAGATTACAGAAAAAATACTGGAAGTGATCCAAGTTGGATGGGCGAAAACATCAACGAAGACGAAATTACAGGATATATAGAACCTGATAGAATAAAACCCAGTAAAGGCGCGGCAATAGAATTAAAAGGTGCACAGGATAAATTTATATCAGCAATAACTATTTTATCCAGAGATGTATCAGACGGATTAAATAGAAATCCTGTAAGAGCCAAAGATGTAGGCATATTTAGAAAATTTGCAAATGAAGTAAAATTAGATACACAAGGTATAGAAAGACTTATTTTATCAAAATTAAATGATTTTAATTTCACTGGCACAGATAAAGAAAACATAGCAAGATTAAAAACTGGAATCAATGTTTTATTTAAACAGGACATAATAAAGAATCCTGAATTTCTTATCCCTCAAGAAGTAGATGCTATTGCTTCTAAAATGTGGCAATTTTTCCAAAATGATGATTCTAAAGACAATACTAAATTAGATAAATTAGCAGAACTACTTATGCAACTTAATCCTGCTAATGAAAAAGCAGATATTTTAGATGTATTAGCTCAACTTTCAGACGAAAGAGCTCAGAACGGATTTGTGGCTAAACTAAGAGGTTCAGGTTATCATACCCGTATAGCAATAGTAAAAGACGGTTCTATAAAAACACCTAACTCATCAAACAATTTACTTAAATTTTTAGAACCCTATAAAGGTTATAATTATCCAACAGGAAAACAACATCATATTAATATTAGAAGCGATGATAATTATGAAGAAGTAGCCAAAAGTGCTCTAGTTCAAAAAATGAGATTCAGATTAGATCATTTGGGAGATTTAGAAAGAGATAATAAAGAAAAGTATTTAAAAATAAAAAGTGATCTTATTAAAATCGCAAATGATTTCTTAAATACCGTTGTAGCAACAGCAATACAACGCGATGAAGTTCTAGATAAATTTGGTAAAGAAGTTTCTGAATATACTGATGAAGAAAGCGGCTGGTGTTTAAGTAGTAGACAAAGAAGAGTTCAAGAGGCATTAGATTTTTTAGTAAGAGTTGAAGATGAAGATGATGATTTGTATAACTTTATATCTGCATATGACGATTATATAATAAGAAATCAAATGGAAAACATACCAATTTATTATAAAAGTAAACGTGAATTTCCTGGGATACATGAAAACCCACAAGTTAAAAAAGTTGTAAAGAAAAATTTTGCAGGATTTAAAAAGTTCTTAAGTTCTTTTGATAAAATTTTTACAGCAGAAGGATTTACAGATCTTAAAGCAGAAATATCTGATAAAAATAGATACGATAAACGTAACAAAGACTTTGAAACAAATATCAGAGATAATTCAAAGGCAAAATTAAACATACCAAGTCACAGTTGGTTTTACATAGACAAAGATTTTTTTGAGACAATAACAGATAAAAGTTATAGTGATAGAGAAGCATATTTAGATAATCATTTAGAACATTTTGGCGGTTCAAGTTTAAATAGTACTAAAGTTTATGTAATACCTTCAAGTCACTGGAGCGATGCCGAAGACGCCACTAATGGTTTAGAACTTATAGACACTTTTGAAAAAAATAAAAACTATTATCACAGTTGGAGAAAGAAAGATTATAGACGCATAGTCAATAAGTTCCAAAACAAATATGGGTTTAGTTGGAAAAAATTAACTAACGGAGAAGATTTTTTATCAGGCGACGGGGACTTGTATTCCACACTTAAAAAACTAGGCATTGAGATTACAAATCAAGGAGACAGTAGAAAAGGTGCACCCGGACAAGACGATTTAGTTGATGGTGAAGCAACACAAAATCCTACTAGTGGTGAGCCACTAAACAGAAGTAGTGCAATAAGTTGGTCAATGAATACCGATGGCGCAGAGGAAAGACAATTTAATGCATTTGATTGGAGTGTATATCCAGATAAGATGAAAGACATTGTTGCTAAGGTTATGAAGCAAGATCGATACGGTAGTTTTAAAGTAGCATTAGAAGATGTACTTAGAAAAGTTTTAGATGGTGACATAGATATACAACCTGAAGATTTAGGTAAACCGTTAGAAAGGCTTGCTTTTGCGGCTGGTGTAGAGAATATGGACGGAAATTCTTCAAACAGTATAGCAAGTGATACAAATTGGACTAACTTAGCAGACTTTTTAAAAATAGAACGTGGTGTAAATGATCAAGGTGTAAACTTATTGAAAAAAGTTTATGATCAATACGACGGCAATCACGAATGGAGGCCAAATTCAGAAGATGGCCAAAATGTAATTGGATTACAAAGATGGGGTGCCGCAGTCAAGGCCGCACACGAATATATACAAAAGAATTATTCAGTAAGTGGCGGAAACTATTTTAGAGACGGTGATAATGTAAGTCAAATGTATGGTGGTTCAGAACCTACAGCAGATGATAGATCAGCATATTCATCTGAAGTATCAGAAGACGATTATGCAACAACTAGACAAAAATATATAATGTTTAATAATATGATGGCTATGGGTATACAAAACTATATAGTACAATCTGATGTGAACAGACTAGTAGCATTCTTGAAAAATCCTGATAATGATGAAGCATTTAAAAGTCATGTACTTTTAGGACTACATAAAAATAAAGAACGTGGTGAAGAAGCAAACGATTTTTACGGTGCATTAGCATACGGTAGAAGAGAATTAGCACGAAACGAAAGTGCGATAAATAGTAATATGTCTACTATATTTGAAAAATTTGAAGATCTATCTTTTGCAAAACAATTGGATATTATATCTAAAATAGATTCTAAAAAAATCAACGAAGCATGGAGCAAAAAATATAAATCAAGTATAGACTGTAATAATCCAAAAGGATTTAGTCAAAAGGCTCATTGTGCAGGTAAAAAGAAAAAGAAAAAGGCAAATGAAAGTGTACCAGACAATACAAAGTTAAGAATGTTAAATCATCTACTATCTGATCATATGCCTGCAAATGATATTAAAAAACAAATGGATGCCTTTTTTGCTTTACCAGATCCTAAAATGATAAAGGCCTTTAGGCACAGACGGGCAGAGGGCGGAGACGATGCATGTTTAAGACCTATTTTAAGAAGTTTTATAAAACGTCAAATGCCTGATACTCAACGTAAATTTATAAATCTAAATGAAAACAAACTTAATGAGTATGAGGATTTAGAAGCAGAAAAAACAAAAATACAGGATATTGTAAGTAAACTTGATATAGACCAAGAAAAAGACAGAGAACTTATAGACCAAATTTGGAGAATTCTTAATGCTGATCATATTCAATCTGTAATAGGCAAATTAGTTGTAAAACCAATTGCAGATGAAACTGCTATGAATAAAGAAGCGGCAACAAAAGTTTTAACACAGGTAATATATCAAATTGAAAGTAGTTATGATAAGATTAAAGAGTTTTTAGATGATTTAGAAAAAACAGGTTCTGCATATGATGTTGACGCACTAAAGCAACCAATCAATTCTTTATCAAATATTTTTAAATCAGATGTAGGCTATACAGTATTTAAAACATTACTGCCTTATGGCGTAGGTGCTAACAAAAAAGGCCCTGGAGAATTTGCTTTAGCCATGTTAAGTGATAGGGTACAATTAAGCGATACTACAGGAGATGTTGTTATAGATGGTGAACTTGTAGAGGTTAAAGCAAGTAAAAGTGAGACAAGTTCAGGCGGTGGTAGGTTAGGTATGGGCGGTATGCCACAGTTAAAAGCAAGAGATGTTTTATTAAGATATAAAGACACAATACCTTCAGTAGCAAGTCACTTGGAAAATGAAAATAATAAAACATTAGGTATAGGTAAGTTTGTCGAATATTTAAATCAAGATCTTCCTGTAGGTGATAAAAGAAGATATGATATTGCTAAAGATTTTTATAAAGATCTTTTTATTCCTGTAGCAGTAGAAAAAATTGCAAAGGCTTTCCAATCAACAGATGATATACAAGAAATTGGAAAACAATATGCAGGTGCTAATTACATTGATTATTTAAATAAAGGAAAATTTGAAGCATTATTGGCAATAGATATGTATACTGGTAAATCAGCATATCTACCAAGCGAAGAAGAGTTTATAAAATTTGTAGAAGGACCTCACTCTGGTGCTATGGGTATCAGTGTTGTACCTTCTAATTCAGGACCAACAGAATCATTTGTACAAATGACATTTAGAAAGGGCAAGGTATGAACATAAAAGACATTTTAAAAGAAAACTATACATTACCAGATATCACATATGACGAGTATGGTATGCCTGAATATTCTCAATACTTAGATATGATTTCTAAAGTTTTTAAAAAAGGATTAGGTAAAGTACAAATACAAAGATTTTTACAAAACAAATTAGAAATCACTGGAAGTAGTGCTAGAGAACTAATATCAAAATGGGAACAAGTAAATAGACAACAAATTCCTATGAAATTAAATGCAGAAGCCGGAGGCGCCGGAGGCGGCGGTGCAGGAGCAGGTGGCGGTGCAGGTGCTAGTGCTGGTGCAGGTGCAAGTTCAGGTGGTGACGGTGGTTCAGCAAGTTCAAGTGGAGACAGCGGGTCTGCAGGCAGTGGTGACACTGGTTCCGCTGATTCCACGCCTAGTGATGCACCTACTATGAGTGCTCCTAGAGGTTATGCATTTTTAGGTAGCATGATGCCAACTAAAAAGAAAAAGAAAAAGAAGAAAAAGAAAAGTAAACAATTTAAGTTTGGTGGCGGCATTTACGAAAATGTAGAACAAATGGAAGATAAATTATGGGACTTAAAATCTGCATTAGAATCTGTAAGAGCAGAAACTAAAAATATTAAATATGCTGATATGCATATGGATATAATTAACAAAGTCTCTAACATTGCAGAAGAAAACGATATTGAACTAGATGAATATAATGTAAATCAAGTTTACAGAGCAAAAAATAAATTAGAAAGTGCAATATATCAATTAGAAGAAGATTTTGAAGAAGCAATTAGAGATATGCAAAACGCAATAGATATGTACGATGAAAATATTTGATGCAATACAGCAAGTAGTACCTTGCCCTAGAACAAAATCAACAGGATGTCAATGCGATAAACTTGAAGGTATAACTGAGGCTGAAGAAACTATTAAAGCAATAGCACAATTAGAGCATACTGTAGATGATGTACAAGGGTTTGTAAAATTTAAACAAAAGCCAGGTCAACCAACTATTATAAAAGGTATAGTTAAAGGTCTAACACCTGGTAAACACGGTTTCCATATACACGAATACGGAGATTTAAGTGATGGTTGTGCAAGTGCAGGAGGACATTATAATCCTGACGGTGTTGATCATGGTAATATATCTCAAGGACATGTAGGCGATTTAGGAAACATAACAGCAGACCAAACAGGAACTGCTAGATTTCAAATTAAAGCAGAACGTGTAGAATTATCTGATGTAGTAGGTAGAGCAATAGTAATACATGCAGATGAAGATGACTTAGGTAAAGGCGGAGATGAAGAAAGTCTTAAAACAGGTAATGCTGGTGATAGATTAGGTTGTGGCGTAATACGTTTAAGAGAAGTTGTAGAGGAAGATTATCAAAGAAAAACATTTGATAAACATTTTGATAGAAATCAACTACCACAAATTAATAGAACAGATGTAGAAAATTCTGATTTTAATTATAAAGAAGGTAAAATAAGTTTATCTAACTTAAAACCAGTACAATCACAACGTGTACATGGATATGATAAAAAAGCAGAGCAAGTATTTTTACAGGATATAGATAAGCCTTTTATAATAGATAAAAACGGATATATTATAAACGGTCATCATAGATATGATGCGGCAAATATTTTAGGTATTAAACGTGTCAAAGCAATAAAAATAGATGCAGATATAGAAGATGTAATGAATTATTTTTCCCATACAAGTAGTGATACAAAAGTAATGGGAGAAGATTATTTTAAAAAATTATTGCAAGAAAAAATGGCAGTAATTGAAGATGTTACAACCTTAAAACCTCAAACAAAAGGCACAAAGTATCCTTTGTTTAGTAAACAGAACATTCAAAAAGCATACAATGAATGGGCAAATGGCGCCGAGGTAGACAGAGATATTAACATAGTAGGCAAAGACAACAAAGAGTATGTAATACGCCAAAACTATGATGATGCCAGCCAACACTTTGAGGAAGGAGAGTGGTATCTCACTAATGCTAATAACGATATTGTAGATACTGAAGGTTATCCGGACCCAGGAGAACTTTTATACGACCATAATTCAGATGAAGAATTTTATCCAGATGATGAGGTAGAAGAAGCCAAAAGTTCACCAGGCAGAGTAAAACGTGCAGGTGCAAGTTGCAAAGGTTCCGCAACGGAACTTAGAGCAAAGGCTAAAAAGTACAGTGGTGAAAAAGGCAAAATGTATCACTGGTGCGCCAACATGAAAGGCGGCAAGAAAAATCCTAAATAAATAGTCGTATGTCCGACGAAAGAAAAATTTATATTGATGATGCTTTAGAATATACAGGACAAGCCTGGATTGATAAAGTATTATTGCATCAAGTAGGTAAATTAGAGGGCATAGAAGAACACCCTGACGATACTTTACAAAAAATATTCCAGTCTATAACAATGAGTCATTTACACAATGTAGGTGACATAGAGCCTTTAAAATTATCTCAATATTCTGATTATTCTAATCAATACAAATGGTATCCTTCTGATACAGAACAACAATTTAATTTACATTTGGAAGATCCAGATACTAGAGGAATACTTTATAAATATGGCTGGTCTGATAATAATGGCAAGCCAACACCAGTACACTATGACTTAAATGAATTTGGATTTAGATGTAAAAACTTTAGTGATAAAGATGGTATTTTATTTTTAGGTTGTAGTTTAACATTTGGTGTAGGAGTAAGACGAGAAGATACTTGGACACAGATAGTTGCAGATCATTTTGGATTAGAGAACTGGAACTTAGGAATGCCAGGTAGAGGATTAGATTTTATTGCATTGTATTGTAGATTATTTTTAGATAATTTAATACCTAATACAAAAGCAATTTGTATTTATATGCCTCCTCCAGGACGTAAAAGTATTTTTATAGAAACTAAATTAAAAGGTCCAGATGAAAAAAATACAGCACCATTAGAACTTGCACATCTAAATGGTATGGATTGGAAAAATGATGATTACTGGGACAACCCTTTGCCTAGACCTATGCATAAAGACTTTATAGAAAATAATGTTTCCGAAAGAGATTTATTTTTAAACTGGATGTGGAAAAGAGAAAATTCTTTTTTTAATGAACTGGCCGCAGTCTCTATAATTAAAACAGTAGCGGACGAAAGAGGAGTTCCTTTAGTAATCTTAAATGGACTAGATAATATTTTTCAAGATCATAAAGACTTAGGTAGAGATTTACTACATCCTGGTATAGATAATCACAAAGCACTCGCTGAGAAATTTATACTCAATTTAGAAATAGATAAATAGTATTATGCTTATAAAAGATGTTATAAACGAAACTTCAGCAGGTGCTATAGCATCAGTGGCTATGCCTATGGGCAAAATGGTTAAGCGACCAAATCCTAGTGTTCTTTCTAAATCTAAAACAAAAAAGAAGAAAAAGAAGAAAACTAGTGATAAGACCAAATAAACTCTCCCTACAAAAATTCTATCATTCTATTTTAAATAGACATAATGTATTTGAATCAACTATAAACTCTGGTTATACACATTATAAGTTTATGTCTCCTGATGACGAAGATACCTTTAAACGTAATTTAGAAATAAACTCAAAAAGATTACTTGATAATAATTGGATAGATTCTAAAAATAATATAGTTGACATAGACTATAAAATCAATAAACAAGGTTTTAGATGTGATCATTTTAGTGAAGAAGAAGGTATCTTATTTTTAGGATGTAGTTTTACGTTTGGAATAGGATTACATGAACATCAAACATGGGCTCATAAAGTTGCAGAGTATTTTGGTGTAAAATGCTGGAATTTAGGAATTCCAGGACACGGATTAGATTTACATTCTTACTTTTTACAATATTATTTAAAAAGCGAACTTCCAAATATCAAAGCAATTTGTGTTTTAGAACCCCCACCAGATAGAATAAGTTTGATACATGAGCATGGAAAGGAGTTAGTCATACACGATTATTTTACTTTAATAGATGCCAATGTGCAAGATCAAAAAACATTAACTCATAGAGATTTCCTACATTCTTTAGAACTTACTTACGATATGAATAATTGTAAAAATTTAAAAATAATAGAAGACTATTGTGTAAAAGAAAATATTAAATATGCAAATTTTAATCGTAAAGACATGACTATAAGTACATATGAAAAATCTTTTGCGAGAGATTGTCAGCACCACGGAGAGTTTGAAAATACTTATATAGCAAATAAAGTAATAGAACAACTAGATAAATAGTTATATGAGAGCAGTCAAAGGTAAAAATAATTTTTTAAGTTTTATAAACAATCCAGAAACAGCATTGTTCAATAAATGCGACATGGAAAGGTTTCTAGATGTAAATACATTAAGCGAAAGAGAATTACATCTAGCAGAAGAATTATACAAAAGAGATGTATTTAGAAAAGTAAGAAAAGGTGATAAAATTGGCTACAAAACGTACATACAAAAACAAAAAATATAATAAGCCACATCTTGCAAATAAGTTGGACAAGATGGCTACAAATATTGCTAAAAGAGGCGTCTACATAGTAGCAAAAGCAAATCCAGGTTATAATATTATAAACTACATTACAAAAGAAGTAATTATAGAAAGTATTCCTTTTAATAAAGTTGCTAATGACGTTAATAAAACACTTAATAAAAGTAAAGAAAAACAGTCTGTAGGTAACTATCAATCACATATAGATAGATATTATAAACATTTTAATGATATTCAATTTTACAAACACACTATAAGAACCAGTAAAGATCTAACAAAAGTTTTTTCAGCAGGTTGTAGGTTGCAAGATTCTATCAAAATGATGAATACTGCTAGAGAGTACATACGAAGTTTCTAAAAAAATTCCATACAAATGATAAATAAGACTATATAACAAATATAGTTTAGGATATTATCATGCAAATAAAAGATTTTAATTTAAAGGGTACAGACAAGATTACTAAAATCAATGCTGTGCTGAAAGAAGAATTTGGTATGAAAATTTCAGCAGGATTCCCCAAGAAGGAAAAATTGGAAACAATTAAGGAAATGTCTGAAATGGCCATAATCAAGTTGAAAGACACTTCAAAACATTTCCAATTAGAACCTGAGTACGCAAAGTTCTTAGGTGTAAAAGATGTAATTGAAACTATGCTTTCTGAAGGACAGTACGCAAACTCACCAGCATACCAAGGAATGAAACAAGAACTCTATGCAGATGTTACAAGACTTATGGATAGCGGTTGTACTAATGAAGAAGCAGTAGCAGAAACAATGAACATATTCAGAAAGAATCCTAAGTATTGTTATGATGATAACCATGTAAAACCTATTGTTATTAAAATGGTTAAAGAATATATGCAAGAAGGCGAAGTAGGAACACTTGCTGGAGGTATAGGTGGAGCATTGGCGTCACCGGCAATAGGAGCCGCATTAGAGCCTTGGATACCAGGAGCACAAGCGGCCTTATCAGGTACAGGAGGTAGAATTGGCACAGCAGTTGCAGGTGGTATCGTAGGTGATAAATTAACTGATTCTGTACTAAGAGGACTATCCGAAGAAATTGGTATTGCTGTAGAAGACTTAGAAAGTTATGATGCAATAGAAGAAAAACTTAACATGTTTGCAGAAGTATCAGGTAAAAGCAGAGATTCAGTAGTAGGCTTCCTAAACGGCCTAGAAGAAGATGCTTTACCACAAGGTATTCAAATGTTTGGTAGAAAAATTGCAGAACGTAAATTAACTGACAGCATCTCATACATGTACAAACTACAAAAAGACGGTAAGAGTGTTGAGGATATTGCTAAAGAACTTGGTATGAAACCAGAAGAAGTTAAAGATGCAATGAGTAAAACTGCAGAGTCTGTAGAGGAAAATAATATGAATATGTTTGACGATATAATAGCAGATATGCTATCAGAAGAAGTTAAAGTAGAAGAAGCAGAAGTCTTAATGGCTGTAAGAGCATTAGCAGATGACATTCAAGACCAAGTTGAAAGAGTAGGTAGAATGGTTAACGAAGATTTACCAGCAATAGCAGACCAAATGATGTCTGAAATGGGTGCTCAACAGGCGGCTCAATTTAAAGACAGCATGGAAGGAATCTTATCAGGACATTTAGAAGCCACTAAGGCAAGTAAGAATAGCATAGACGGTATTATTGGCGGACTTACAGGAGAAGGCAGTATGGGTTCATTAGGTGATTTAGCAGAACCTGATATGGGCGATGAAATGCCAGTAGACTTAGGAAACCAAGAACCAAGTATAGATGATTTAGCAGTAGATGATAATGTACCAGCGGCGGCAGGACCAGAAGAAGAGCCACTAGGTAGAGCACCTATAGAGTAATAAATGCGATTACATGAACTTTTACAGGAATCTTACGACGATAAATTGATTTCAGCAGTAAGTGATCTTTTGGCTATAGCAATGGCCAAAGATCTAAAAAAGATTTCCATGAAAAAGTTCGAAGAAGTTTTAGCGAAACAGGGATATCCTGCTAGTGTAGATGAAATTATACAAGCAGTTGACAAGAGCGGGTTTGCATCATCAGTAAATAAATTTGAGATTGTACCTTCTTCAGAACTCAGTATAGACAATGATAACAAAGAAGAACAACCTGCTGTAAATGTAGGAAACATGGCAGGCAATCAAGCAATGAGCGATATTAAATCGGAGTTATAATGGCAAGTTATAGTGGAGGCAGTAATAATATTTTTACAAATGCTACTCAGGCAAGAAAAGATACTAGAAATAATGTAGTAGTACATGGTGAAATTACTACTTTAGAAAGTAAAGTACTTGCTAATATAGATGCCGGTGTTTTATATGCAAACGTATCTGCAAATACAACAATGACAACAAGTAATGTATATTACAATGTATGGAATAGCATTATTACAGATCCAACAAAACTAGACCAACTTAACTATGTTAAGAATCATTTTGTAAACTTAGGCTATGGTGTAAGTGTTACTACAAATACGTCTTCCAATAATACTATAGTCTGGAACATATCCTGGTAAATATCTTTACTTAATAAAGTAAAAGATAAATGCTAAAAAACAAATACGATTACCCCAATCTTAAAAGAATACAAACAAAACAAGGCAGAAGATATGTAGGTGAGGACGAAAAGCCTGTTCCAAGTGTAACTACTATCTTGGGAGACACAGGAGATAAGACAGCCTTAATAGCCTGGCGTAAAAGAGTTGGTGATGCAGAAGCAACACGCATAAGCACAGAGTCTGCAGGACTTGGAACTAAAGTGCATAATGCTTTAGAAAAATATATACTACAAGAAGACTACGAAATCAAAGGCAATAACCATATTAGTATAATGGCAAAAAATATGGTTACAGAAATGATAGATAAAGGATTATCTAAAGTTGATGAATTATATGGTGTTGAGGTAGGACTTATTGCAGAAGGTTTGTATGCCGGAACGGCAGACGGCATAGGAAAGTGGCAAGGCGAAGAAGCAATCATAGATTTCAAGACTGCTAAAAAGATCAAGAAACGTGAGTGGATTGAAGATTATTTTATGCAAGGTTGTGCTTATGCATTAGCACATAACGAAATGTTTGGTAGTAATATACAAACAGTAGCAATACTAATGATAGACAGAGAAGGCAAATATAAAGATTTTGTTATAGAGGGCGAAGAATTTAATGAATATTGCGATAAATGGTCCTCTAGATTAGCAGACTATTATTCCAAGTAATACCACAAGATGATAAATACTACTAGTTAGGAGACTTTTAGTATGGCAACATCAAACAATAATGTAATTGTTTCAAGAATACAAAACAGACGAGGGCTGAAACAGGACCTTCCAAATCCATTACGACCTGGTGAATTAGGATTAGCAACTGATAGTAAGCAACTTTATATAGGTGCTGATACAGAAATACAAGCAGGTGCTTATAATAAAATATTATCCTTAGAAAATACAACAGGTGCTCAGGATGCCATCAAGAGTATAGCCAATAACCAAATAATATCTTTTACCGTTCCACACATTAGATTCCCTTCAGGTAGTTTTAGTGGAACAGAAAAAACTATTAGTTATACACCTGCAACAAGTAAAACATACACATTACCTAATGCAGGTAGTGATACAAGAACAACATTTAGAAGTTCAGTTACAGATGGTAATTTAATAAACTTAGAAACAAACTTGGCCTTCACAGCCAACACAATTACAGTAGTTAAAAATGGAGAAGTATTAAGTGGCTCAGATAATGCCACAGTCGCTAACCTAGTTAGCCATGATTATATATTTTCTTCTAATACTGCATTAGCAAATACACATACTGCTACATTTAGAAATTTATTAACCTCAACAGACGAAGTTGCACTTACTTATTATGGTAATAGTGCAGTAGTACAAGCCTTAGATGGATTTAGTTCGTCAAATACGCAAATAAGTTTTTATAGTACAGCACTAAACTTTTATGATCAGTTTTCAATTCCTGACTATAGAAAGATAGATGAAAAATTTATTAGAGTATCTCCTACAACAGGTGTAGGACATATAGGATTAGAATATAAACATATTTCTATTGTTGCAGATAGTTCTGCAAACGTAACAGTTTCAGGATTAGGTAATTTAAGATCAAGTAATGCTTCTGATATAGAAAACAGCATTACATTTACACCATCAGGTCCATCTAGTGTTGTTGTTACAGTTGATAATAGTGGTACGTTATACAATGCAAGTAGTTATTACAACCATATCTATGTTGAAAATATAACAAATAGTTGGGTAAACAACAAAGCAATATCTTTAACTGCAAGTAATACTACAAGTGTGTCCTTTACATTGCCCTCAGGTAATATTTGGCATACTGCAAGGACATGTACTGCGGCAGTTTCGGTAGGAACATCAACAACTATAACAGGTAATGTAGACGGTTTATCAGTAAATGATACTGTGAGATTTATAGGTAGTGGCGCAAGTCAATTCAATGATACAAATAAAAAATATGTAGTTCAAAGTTTAACCAGTAGTTCATTTACTGTAACAGAAAATAATGTAACTTCAGAAATTGCAAATAATTTAGATTATATAAATTATGGTAGTGATGCATCTGGTGCCAACGTACAGATATTCAGTGCTAATCATGGAGTTCCAGTAGGCGGACAATTTAAACTTGCAGGAAGTACAGCAACAGGACAAGTTGCTAATGGTAATGCTACTCTCATAGGTACAGCAACAGATAATACGTTCTTTATGGCGGCGGCTGGAGCAGGTTCATCAAATGTATCAGGTACAGCAAATGTTGTATTTGGTAGTGATACTTCAGGAAGTATAACTCGTGTAAGAAGTACAGATCTTAGTAGTGCAACTACTTTATCAGAAGCGGCGGCAATAGTAAACAATTTATCAGACGCAGATGCATGGGAAAGTTTACAATTAGTACCAGATAATGCTAATAGAATATATTTTACAAGTAAGGCATCTAAATCATCAACACCTTTTAACTTTAGACTACATAACGATTCAGCAGATACATTAAGTAAACTACAAATTATAGATAGTGAATATGTGTATGGTAGCAAATTATATGATAGAGATACTACTGTAAAAGCAAAATTAGAAAAATGGCTAGATGGTACATTAAAATCATCAGAAATAAATTTATTCGAATCAGTAGCAACTAACCAAGTATATGGTAGTAATACATTCCTTGGGTCACATGCATTAGAATCTTATCCAGTAGATATAGATAATGAATTCTCAGAAATGTCCTTTACAAGTAACGAAGAAGCAGAAAACTTTGCATATATTCTTAATAACATGTATTTTGCTAAATCAGGTTCTGATGTAAAAGGTTTATTAACAACAAAATTAAATATAGAAATTTTAACATCACTAGGTTCCTCATCAGGATTAAAAACAACTTCTTTTGATGTTACAAATACAGCAACAATTAGTAGTGGTAATGTTATAGCAAGTTCAGACTTACCAATATCTACAGCAACATATGATACTCATGTATTAGAATATAGTGTAAAGTATGACGGAACATCAGATGGTAATTACAGAAGAACAGGAACAATATATCTCAATGCATTTGAAAATAGTGTTACTGGTAATTCAGATGTAGTTATTCAAGACATAGCAAGTGATGTTAGTGATACCTTATCAGGTAATGTTTCCTTTGGTGCAACATTTAATTCTGTTACAAATCTTATTACACTTACAGCACAAAACACAACGAACAAGAATCTTACAATGAATTGGGTTCAAAGACGTTGGACTTCCTAAGTGGATAATGTTTCATAAAAATTTATCAGGATCAGAAAGATTAAATATTTGGCGTAAGGTCAGACAAAAACCTCATAACAATATTATAGAAGTTTTAGAAGATTTTGCTTCTATAGAAATGTTACCTAGATACTTAGATTATTATACTCCTAAAAGTTGGCCTAATCCTTTTGAAATAGTAAATGAAGGATACTTATGCCAAAGCGGAGTTACCTTAGTATTACTATCTACATTAATAAATAAAGGTTTCATATCTGAAGATATAATACAACTTCCTGTGATAAGTAATAACATAACAGGGACATCAGGACTAGTTATATACGATAGAGATTTAGTTTATAATTTTACACCTGGAGAAATAGTTTCTTGGGAATATGTACAAGAGAACGCAACAGTATTCCAAATTCATAATCGGTTTGAATTAGCATAGAAACTTATTGACATTTATATAGTTTTATATTACAATGATATAGAAATAAATATATCGTATATAAACAGACTAAGGACACACATGCAAGTTAAAAAAAGAGACGGCACACTTGAAGACTTAAACATAGACAAACTACACAAAGTCGTTATGTATGCTTGTGAAGACATCACAGGGGTCAGTGCTTCAGAAGTAGAAATAAATAGTCAAATACAATTCTTTGAATCTATCGCTACAGAAGACATTCAAGAAACACTTATTAAAAGTGCGGCAGATTTAATATCAGAAGAAACACCAAACTACCAATATGTAGCAGGTAGGCTTATTAACTATCATTTGCGTAAGCAAGTTTATGGAACATTTGAACCTCCTTGTCTTTGTGATATTATACAAGACAATATAGATGCTGGGTTCTATGATTCTGAATTTACAGAATTATATACTAAAGATGAGATCAATGAACTTAACTCTCATATTAAGCATGAAAGAGATGAAGTATTAACTTATGCGGCCATGGAACAATTTCGTGGTAAGTATCTAGTACAGAATAGAGCAACTGGCAAAATATTCGAAACACCACAAGTAGCATATATGATGATTGCGGCTACATTGTTCAGCAAGTATCCAGCAGAAACTAGAATGAGTTATGTGAAAGCATACTATGATGCTATCAGTACATTTAAAATTTCCTTGCCTACGCCAGTTATGGCAGGTGTTAGAACACCGCAAAGGCAGTTTAGCAGTTGTGTACTAATAGAAACAGATGACAGTTTAGATAGTATAAATGCAACAAGTAGCAGTATTGTTAAGTATGTGAGTCAAAAAGCAGGTATAGGTATTGGTGCTGGTAGTATTAGAGCAGTAGGTTCTAAAATTAGAAACGGAGATGCTACTCATACAGGAGTTATTCCTTTCTATAAAATGTTCCAGTCAGCAGTTAAGAGTTGTTCGCAAGGTGGTGTAAGAGGCGGAGCGGCTACTCTATACTATCCTATTTGGCATTTAGAAGTTGAGGATTTATTAGTACTTAAGAATAATAAGGGCACAGAGGACAACAGAGTGCGTCACATGGACTATGGTGTACAGTTTAATAAACTTATGTACGAAAGACTTATTAGTGGTGGAAATATAACATTGTTTAGTCCACACGAAGTTCCTGAATTATATGAAGTATTTTTTAATGATCAAGATAGGTTTCAAGAACTTTATGAGAAAGCAGAACGTATGACAAGTATTAGTAAGAAAAGTATTCCAGCAATAGAATTGTTTAGTTCTTTTGTTACAGAAAGAAAGGATACAGGTAGAATATATCTAATGAATGTTGATCATGCAAATACGCACGGTTCTTTTATAGAAGAAGTTGCCCCTATTAGGCAAAGTAATTTATGTTGTGAAATTAATCTCCCAACAAAACCATTAAATGATGCCAAAGATGAAGAAGGTGAAATTAGTCTATGTACATTAAGTGCTGTCAATTGGGGTGTAATAAAAGATTTATCTGAAATGGATAAGATATGCAATTTAGCAGTAAGAGGTCTAGATGAATTATTAGACTATCAAGAGTATCCTGTTTTAGCGGCAGAACTTAGTACAATGAAAAGACGTCCACTAGGTATAGGTATTATAAATTTTGCATACTGGTTAGTAAAAAACGATACAAATTATCAAGACCCTAATTTAGAACTTGTAGATGAATGGGCAGAAGCATGGAGTTATAGTTTAATAAAAGCAAGTGCAGATCTGGCTGTGGAAAAAGGTGCAATATTAGGTAATGAAGAAACAAAATATGGATTAGGTATCACTCCTAATCAAACGTACAAGAAAGATGTAGACGAATTAGTAAAACATAAAGAACGACAAGATTGGAAAGGACTAAGACAACAATTAAAAGATACAGGTATCAGAAACAGTACACTAATGGCACTAATGCCAGCAGAAACATCAGCACAAATTAGTAATAGTACAAACGGTATTGAGCCACCACGTAGTTATGTAAGTATTAAACAAAGCAAACACGGAGTATTGAAACAGGTAGTACCAGGATATCCTTATTATAAAAATAAATATGACTTGCTATGGGACCAAAAGTCTCCACAAGGCTATTTAAAGATAATGGCGGTCCTACAAAAGTACATAGATCAAGGAATTTCGGTAAATACATCTTATAATCCAGAACATTATGAAGATGAGAAAGTTCCAATGAGTGTGCTGATACAAGATATCTTAATGTTTTATAAATATGGTGGTAAACAATTATACTATAATAACACCTATGATGGACAAGGTGAAATAGATATACATAAAGAGGATAATCAAGACCAGTTAGAAATAACTGAAATAGATGACGAAGATTGCGAGAGTTGTAAAATATAATGACAGTTTTAAATACAAAAAATAGAGCAGATCATACTAAAGTAAAAATGTTCTTAGATCCAACAGGAGGGCCTGTAGTCCAAAGATATGATACTTTAAAGTATAAACAGTTTGATAAACTAACAGACAAACAGTTAGGATTCTTTTGGCGACCAGAAGAAGTTGATATACTTAAAGATGCAACTGACTTTAAAAATTTAACAGATCATGAACAGCATATTTTTACAAGTAATTTAAAAAGACAAATTTTATTAGATAGTGTACAGGGTCGTTCACCTAATATTGCTCTTCTGCCTGTGGTTAGTCTTCCTGAGTTAGAAACATGGATTGAAACATGGGCATTCAGTGAAACTATACATAGTAGAAGTTATACACATATTATAAGAAACGTATATTCTAACCCTAGCAAAGTGTTTGATGAAATGCTAGACATACAAGAAATATGTGATTGTGCAGATAGTATTACAGAAAACTACGATAGACTAATAGAGTATAATACATTAAGAGATGTAGAAAGTAAAAAATACGATCTATATGAGCATAAGAAAAGAATATGGATGTGTTTGATGAGTGTAAACATATTAGAAGGTGTACGTTTTTATGTTTCTTTTGCATGTAGTTGGGCATTTGCTGAACTTAAAAGAATGGAAGGTAATGCTAAAATTATAAAACTTATTGCTAGAGATGAGAATGTTCATTTAGCAAGTACACAACAAATGCTAAAGTTTTTACCTAGAGAAGATAAAGACTTTGCTAAAATACAAAAAGAAACATATGATGAATGTACCCAAATGTTTGTAGAAGCAGTAGAGCAAGAAAAAGCCTGGGCAGAATATTTGTTCAAAGACGGTAGTATTATAGGACTAAATGCAGAACTACTAAAGCAATATGTAGAATATATTGCGGCCAAACGAATGCATGCCGTAGGGCAGGAAAAGATATATAATAGTGGTACCAATCCTTTACCCTGGACACAACAATGGATAACAGGTAGTTCAGTACAGGTTGCACCACAAGAAACAGAAATTTCATCTTATGTTATAGGCGGTACAAAACAAGACGTAGATGGAGACACATTTAAAGGCTTTAGTTTATGATAATAGAATTAAAACAATTTCTTAATAAAGTAGTTACAATTAAAACATTAACAGGATTAGAAATTATAGGTAAATTTATAGGTACCAATGACGATAATAATTTAATTGTACTTACACATCCTAGGATGGTAGTATTAGGCAATGCAGGTGATAATGAAAATAATTCAATTGCAGTAGTACCATTTACATTTACTTCTAAAACAGAACAAATAGATTTTACAACAGATAAGATTTTATCTATTAGTGAAACTATAGAAGAAAGTGCAGAAGATTATTTAAAAATAGTAGAAGAAAAACCAGAAGAGACGCCAGAAGACGATAGTTAATTAGATAAATACTATTATGGCACAATTGGCAAAACAATTTAGTATGGTAGGCCCTGGTATGGTTATGGGACCTTGTGCCGCTACCGTATTTTGCGAAGGAATGCCAGTATCACTAATAGGAGATAGTGTCTCACCGCACGGCGAACCCCCTCATTCAAGTTCTATGATTTTGTTAGGTAGTTTTTCTGTTTTTGCTGAAGGGAAAAATGTAGCAAGAGTAGGAAGTCCTACCACTTGTGGACACTCTGTATCATTTGGTGCTATCTCAGTATTCACTCCTTAACATGCCTAACCTGGTCTCGGTAAAAGGCCCTCACGCCAGAAACGACAATAATCATATTAGAATAC
>Ga0181419_1000137_pt1 | contig 24808 bp, 27 predicted proteins | sample 42SPOviralmetaG_FD_130144 | JGI IMG/M metagenome (GOLD analysis project Ga0181419, IMG submission 130144) | Marine viral communities from the oligotrophic San Pedro Time Series (SPOT) site, San Pedro Channel, CA, USA - 42 SPOT_SRF_2013-04-24 | ecosystem: Environmental > Aquatic > Marine > Strait...
CTTGCGTATATTCTACACTTGGCATAACTTCCTCCTTTTAGGATAAACTTGTCCGCATGATTCCGATGCACTGGCGGGGTCAGCTGTTATGTTTGCATCGGGCCTAATGTTATATATTACAAGAAAGGTGCATTTTTTACGTGCACCTTAATTTATTTAACGTTAAAAATACGTAATAAGTTAATATTACTCAGAGTCACCGGCAGGTTCTGAATCAGCAACCTCGTCAGACTCAGGCATACTTACTGCCTCAGCCTCATCGCCACTCGCATCGGCAGCTTGTGCCTCAGCTGCTTGTCTCTCTTGCTCTTCACGAGGTACTAGACGATCAATTGCTTCTTGCAATGTTGAAGCATCTTGCAAAGAAAAGGCTCCTCGTCGTTGCGCGACTTGTACTGCAGATAGTAGAATATTTATTGATTGAACTTGTTCTGGTGTTAATTGCATTTGTTAATCCTTTCATTTAATATTAGATTTTTTTTGTTCGCGATTAAATGCAGGTATATAATAAACACAAATTAATAAATGTACACACTTTTTTTATTTTTTTTTAGTAGTAATAAGAGCTTCTAGCTTGGCGGCGTCGACTTCTAGCCTCTGCTAGACGCTGTTGTTTTTGATGCGCTGCATACTCTTCTTTGATAATTCTGTTAAGATATTCAGCTGTAATTCTTACAGGTCTTTCAGCAGTTCCTTCTACAAGTCTACTTCTCTCAAGGTTACGTATTTCTTGCATAATCATTCTTCTTAACATTCTTGGGCTTAATCTCATTGTATTCTCCTGTTAAACTATTGCTATATTATATATTACTAAATGTCGCTTTTTTCTTTTAAGATATTAATGTCTTTTTCTATAATTGTCATTTTTGTTTCTATTTTAGCTAAAGTGACTTTAATTTCTTGGACAGATGCTAATAGTTCTTGTAACACACTTTCTGTAACTTTTGCTTTGTCTTCTAAAGTATTCACTCTTGCTTTTAAATCTGCCATTTCTTCGGCATTTTTTTTTGAGTCTTTATGCCAAGAGTAAAACAAACCTAAAACTGATAAAACTGTACCTATTGATAACACTAAGTTTGGTTGCATATCCACATGCACCTCCTAAATTTTAATATACTTTATTAATTATCGCAAAAAAGTTGTTATTTTGAAATCTCGTAAATTAAAATACCTAGGCCAGCTCCACTTACAGCTGATATTGTTGCCCAGATTATTTTGCTTCTTTTTTCAGACTTTAAGCTTCTTAAAAGATCTTTGTTTTTATTTTTAAGTAAATCATTGTCTAATGTGATTACCTTTATTCTTTTATTGCAGCTACTTTGACATTGCGAAAGTTTAAGCTCGTATTCGTTTTTAATTATGTTAATTAAAGAATCACAGCTACTTTGACAGCCTGTTACTATGTCTTTCATTCTTATAGTGTCTCTTATTCCAATCAAGTAACCTTGCCTTGGCGCTACCTCACCTTTATAAATAAATGGTGCATATATTTCCAAGTCACCAACTGTAATTTTTACGTCTTTATGTTGAATTATTATTGACTCAGTTTGTCTATCTGGGTTAGTAGTTGGAATATTGACAGAAACTTGAGCGTTAACTTTTGTTAATGTTAAAGAAAAAATTAAAGCTAAACTTAAAATAGTGTTTTTAATCATTGCGAACAAACTCCTCTAGCTACACAAATAGGACAATGTAAATCTTCACTAAATTCACAGTGGCCAATTGCTTCATCAATTCTTAGTGCACAGTCTTTGTTAAGATCACTCGTCAGAGTCTGCAAGGATTTGACTTTTTCTGTTTGACATTTACTTCTTTCTTCTGTAAGTTGAGATGAAAGTATATCACGATCTCTAATAATATCTGAGCATATTATTGTCTGTTTACATTCAGGTGCTGTAGCTTTTCCTGCAAAAAAAGAACAGACAACCAAGACTAATCCAATAAATATTTTTTGGAAAGTATTGTCTTTTATTATTTTTAAAAAATCTTCTGCATCTATATTAATAGGCATATTTATCTCCTTTGTTTTAATTAATTATAAAAATTATTATAACTTTATATAATATTGTAATACATATTTAAATGATTTATATTTTAAAAAGGAGATAAATATGTCAAGAATTAGAACAATTGTTTTAGCACTTTTAGTTTCAATGTTTGCGTTTTTTGCAGGATGTGATGATGATGAAAAAGAAGAAGAACCTCAAGCTGGTCAAGAAGTAGAGTGTGTAGTTTCTGAAGACGAGACTTGTGAAGAAGAGGTTGACGAAGAAGAGGCTGGGGAGGAAGCTGGAGAAGAGATGCCTGATGACTTAGATATGGAAGTTCCCGTAGAAGCAGGTGAAGAAGTGGTTGAAGAGATGGACATGGAAGTTCCCGAGGAAGTTCCGGCTGGCGAGCAATCTGAAGAAGATCCTGAGCCAGCGGCTGGTGTTGAAGAATCTACTGAAGAAGATCCTGAAGCGGAAGAAGAGGAAGTTCCTGCTGGTGAGCAGTCTGAAGAAGATCCTGAGCCAGCGGCTGGTGAATAAGATAATCAATTTTCTTTTTGCGGCTTAGCTGCTTAAATTGATATTCAAACTTAGAAGCGATGGAGCGATTCATCGCTTTTTTTATATACACAATTCGATGAGGTCCTCTTCCCCTAGTATACTTGGCGCCACCCTTGATTTCTCCATTATGCTGTTTTAATCTTCTCGCAAGGTTTGTAGTTATACCACAATAAAAAGAATTATCATTACAGAGTAAAACGTATATATACCACATTGTATTCTCCTACGTTTCCTCCTCACTAAAGAAAGTGTGAAAATCTAGCAAGTCAAACAGCATTACGACACTTCTTATATCTGGCACACTTCTTCTTCGTTTATATATAAGACGCATCGATAGGACCAATACAGATTAACTATACACTTTTTTTAACTTTATAATATTTTTCTTTTGAAATAGTAGGACTAAAAAAAGAAATCCTATTACCTTCAAGATCTACTATATTAAAAGACGCATCACCCCAAGGATTTTCTATTAACTCACCAATCTGTATGTTTTTTGATTGCATTTTATCATAAAACTTATACACATCATTTACTTTAATTGATAGTGAAACATTTCCATTAAATGACTTGTTGTAATCATTATCGCTATGCTTAGAAAATAATTCAATTAAATTTCCGCCTAAATTAATCAGAGTGCCGTCACCATCAGCACATCGCCAGTATCTTACAACAGGAAACTCTAATATTTTATTATAAAATCTGACCATTTCTTTCATGTTTTTAACGTAGATATGAACGCGTACTTCTTTTGAATAAGCACACCAGCTATTACCTAAAACAATGTCTTCTTCTTCTTTAGCACTAGATCTTTCTGACTTCGAAGGTGCTGTCTTTGCTGCATTAAAACTTTTCTTATCTTGTTTTTTACTTTGATTTTGACTTAAAAAAGGCATAATTAACTTTCTTTCTTTGCGCCGCCTAAAGGATATCTTTTCCAAGCAAACTTTTCTCGTTTTTCAATGTAATCCTCAAATTCATCGCAGTTCCAAGCTTCTTGCTCAAACCTTATGGAAAGGTAAGATTCACGCGAAAACCCTTTTCTGCTTAAAACTGCAGCCCATAAATAATCAAATAGATAAACAAGTAAAAACCCGATAAACCAAAGTTCTCTATACTGTAAATAGTGTATTGTTTCGTGTCTCTTCGTCTGTTCAGCAAGCTCTCCTCGACAAAAAACCCATGGGCCTAAAGTTATTGCCCATATGTCAATAGGCGCAAACTTACTCAATACTACAGGCACTTTACTGTTTTCATAAAACTTTGGATACTTCATTTTATCATTTTCTTCTGAGACGTTGCATTTCTTTGTCATAATCAGCAAAGTCTTCACTATCTTGATCATTAAAAGACTCAGTAAATTCTTCAGGAGCTTCTAACGAGTCGTCTAGTGGATTACCAAATTGATCATGCGGAATATTGTTGTCAGCGAAATAATCAATTGCTGAATGGTCTATGGAGTCATCATAATCATCTTCACGGTCTAAGCCTTCTGGTGGAATTGGAGAGCTTTCGTAAGGATTAAACTCACCCATATCATCCATATCGATCATATTCCTATCACTCTCAAGATCTTTATCCTCTACAGGAGATCGATTAGAAGCATTAACCTCTTCTTCTTCTTCATCTACAACCATTCCGTCTGGGTCAATACCTTCGGGTCCTTCTTTTAAAAATCTTCTCCAGGTTTCCATTATGAGCTTCGTATTGTTTTTCATTGTATTTCCTTTTTTATAAGATAGATTATAATTATAATGCAAGTATAAATATTACTAAAAGGTCTTAAAATGACAAAATATTCGTTAAAACAAGTTTTTTATAAAAATAGTGCTTTACTAAGTGAAATGGCAATCATAACACCGAAAAACTTTTTAGAAAAAACAATTAAACTCTGTAATGAAAAACCACAATTAATTGGTGACCCTACAACAAGTTCTGTAGAAGAAGCTTTTGATAAAATAGAAGAAAATTTATTTAAAAAAAGAAAATATTTATCACAGTCTGAAACGGATGAATTTATTAAAAAACTAGAGACTGAGTACAAAGAAAAAGAAGTTTCTAGGCAAAAAAGTGTTGAAATTAGAAAAAGCAAAGGTATAAAGGTCAACGAAAAAGACTTAAAGTCTATAACTCTGTCTGAAAAAGAGAAAAAATATAGACTAGATTTGTTTGAAGCAACTGCTGCAAAAGAGAAAAACATTGCTTTAGAGATTATAAAAATAGTGTATGTAACAAAACTGCTAGAGCTTAAAGGAAAAGAAAACAAAAGTAAACTCAAAGAAGCAGAAGAAATTTTAATTAAACAGCTTAGGAAACATAAAAATTCTGACGGTGAGTTTATAGAATTTAAAAAAGTTCTTCCAATGTTTGACAGCATAATACAATATATTGAAAAATCTGTTGACGTAGATATTGATACTTGTATTAAAGCTGCTGATCTTTACATGCGTGTATATTATGACATTGCAAGAAAAGAAGAAAAAGATGAGATTGAAAAAGGAAACTTTGACTTTAATATTGTAATGAAAAGAATGGCATTTGCAAAAGGTTATAAAAAGACATCTGTAGTTTCTGGGAAAATGTTAGCTGAATCATTGCTAAAAGTGTATGAAGACGATAATATGTTAATTGTTTATCCAACAAACTACAAAGCATTTAAGCATATGCTTGGAAGTGTATTGGGAGCGAGCGAATCAACTTGGTGCACATATAGAAGAGAATCAACTTGGAGCAGCTATAATTCAAGTCAGTATGTAGCAGTTGCACATTCAAAAAAAGCTGACTTTGGTGAAGATGCTTATGCAATTAGTCTTAAAGTTCGATTGGACGGAACTATTGATGTAGAAGAAACTTGTGACTTTCACAATAATCATGTTAATGACGAATTTCTGGATGAATACATAACAAATAAAATGAAAACAGAAATTGCAAAGCTACCAGAACAAGTTAACTTACAATCAAACATTTCTGAGATTGAAGATAATGTAATAGGACTTGGTAAACTTAATGATGTCAACGAATTAAAAAATTGTTTTTCACAATCACTCGCATTTTCAGGCGTTGAACAGACTATGGGTTTATATGAGTTAATGTGCACAGAGACACAGCTCTCTAAAGAAGATGCAGCTGAAGTAATTGTGGATAGTGTAGCTTATTATATATTTGATAATTTAGATGCTGAGACGCTGTATTTTACTGACTTTTTCCTTACTCAGGGCATGTATCCTAGAGAAGAAATTTATAATAATTTAAAAAACAAAATACTAAATCAAAGATCTCACCCAAGATATTTTAATGCTTTTTTAGAAATTCAAAAAAAAATGACGTCTGTTTATAGTTTTAAGCAACTCAACTTTGATGAGTTTAAAAGTGCCCTAGAAATTGCATGCAATACAAACAACGCAAATAACTTAAAAAGAATAATAAAGCTATCTCTAGAAAGCGATGATTACAGAGTATATGTTAATCCTTACAATATTAACAACAAAAGTGAAGGGCTTACAAAAAACAATATAGCAATATACGATATGTTAATGAATTCACAAGGCATAAAATCTTATATTACAGAATTTGGTATAAATTCGATAAACAAAGTGTCAGGAGGATTATCATCAGGTCTGTCAAGAGCTTCATTTAGACCTGAAGTTTTTATATCTTGTCTAATTTTTAGATATTCAGATCTGTTTATAAATCAACTACAAAAAGAAAGCAAAGATCCAAATGAAGACATAGCAAAGCGCATCGATTTAAATCTTGCGACAAGATATATAATTGAAGATGCAAGATTCCCAAAAAGATTTCTAGACAAAAGAGACGAAGAAAGAAGATTTTTATCTCTTGATAAAAGTGCTTATCAAGAGATAAAAAATAATATATTATCAGAACATGAAACGTTCAGACTAATAAAAGACTATTTAAAAAATAGAGACGCGTATATTTTATATAAACTAATTGCTTTCAATATAGTGGAAGGAAACCCGTTTAATATACGATATGATCAAGAGCAATTTAGCATATTTAATGATTTGACTACATACAAAGATGGTTTTAAAGGTGCAGACTATTTTGGAAACTTTATAACATTCTTAAATGTATACAATAAAAATGTTACAGACTTAAACACAAAGACACTAGAAAATATTTCAGAGTTTGTCGGAAACATGTTTGACAATGACAATGAGATGGCAGAGCAAGAAGCATGTAGAAATTTTTTCAACAAAGCTATTTTAGATAACACTGTAAAAGGTTTTGATTTTAAATATACTTACGAGATTTTTAAATTATTAGATGATGTTTTGAAGATTAAAGTCATTGGTGAATCTTTTTACGAGATCAGCATGCGTATTATGAGAGGCGAACAAATCAATAACATAATAAAAAATATTCAAAATAAGTCTAAAATATTCATAGAATCATCAAATTTTATAGACAGCGTCAATAAAAATAATATTTCTTACATTAGTCAAAATCAAGCAAAAGTCGTACCTTTAATACTAACATTTTTAGACTTCATACCCATTGAAAAAAGAAAATCTTATTTTGGTGAATTCGTAAAACAATTATTTTCTAAAGATAACACAGGTTACACATCAAATTACGAAGAAAGCTTAGCAACTTCAGCAATTCAAACACTTGACACGCAAATAATATGCAGTGAAGAAGTAACAAATACTTTAAGAAATCATTTAAATCATGTCATAAGACATTACGGAAAGACTGAATTACATACACGGTTTATAAACATTTTAATTGATGTCTTTACTCAAAACAATAAAGCTTTGCCTAAAGATGTTATGCAAAAAATCGCTACATTATCATCAGGACAAAACTATAATTCAGCTGCCGGGATTAAAAAATTCTTTAAAAACTTTATCGGTATTTCTGAAGATGGAAGTGATAGTTTATACGGCAAAGAACTTTCAATTGTAAGAGAAACTCTTAAAGATTTGTTTAGAGATAGAAAATTCAACACAAACAAAAGCATGTTCGGTACTCGATATTCAAAAGAAATTGCTTTTGAAATTGTCCAGAAAATGGGCAAGCATGCAAGAATGCACATGGGCATGGCTTTTCCCGAAGAGGCTTCGAGCTTAAGAGCAAATACGCCAGAAGAAGAAGCAGAGTTACAAATGGACTCGCTTATTAGACAATACATCAAAATGCTGTTATCTTAATGATCTCTGTTTTGACTTTTTAACCTAACACACTTATTCATATTAGCTTCTAAAAAAGTCAAAACTAACGTTACTTCTCTAAACAAATACAAAAAAGCCAGCAAAAAGCTGGCTTCTTATCACCCTAAGGTGTCAACCACTAGAACTTACCTTAGATAATGTTCATGTCGAGGCATGTAACTGATCCGTAGAAGTCAGCGCGAACCATCTTCTTACCGTAACGAGTCATCACGCCCTTACGTGGTGTGAAGTCCTCAGGCTGGAAGATTGTAGGGGTAACGATCAATGGAACGTATGGAGCGTAAACGAAACCAGTCTCTAGGTAAGAACCACCCTTGTAACCAACAAGGATCTTGTTACGTGGGAAGTACGGGTCTTTGTAAACCGTGAAACGGTTTGAAAGAGTACCAACCTTCTCAGCACCCATTGTGAAAGGAGCACCAACTTGGCCATCACCGTCAATGCTATAGCTAGGACGATAAAGAACTGAAGCCTCAAGAATTGTTGCAACATCAGGAGAAACTACGATGAAGTTCGCAGAACCACGTAGAGTCTTACGGTGGATCTCATTAGCTACATCAATAACTGTCTCAGTAAGCGTCTCATACCACTCACGAACTGTGCCAGTGAAAGCTGGTCCAGGGTTAAGTGTTGAAGTACGAGCAACCTCAGCGCCAGTACGCTTGTTAACAAATTTACCAGGCGAACGACTCCAGAAGAAGTTAGCACCCTTAGCACCTGTTAGAAGATCACCAAGGATCTCACGGTCAATCTCAAGAGCAATTTGCTCTGAAAGAATCTGAGTAAGCTCTACCTCAGCATCCATTGAGTGGTATGCGTTAAGGTCTTGAGCAAGCTCAGGACTCCAACGTGCACGTAACTTGCGTGTTTGTGCAGTTACAGGAATTGACTCGATCTTGATATCAATCTCTGGGATTGTAGGAGTACCATCTGTATTAAAGTCTGCCTCAAATGCAGGAGCACCAGCAACCTCACCAAAGCCTTGAGCTGTAGCCATTGACGCGCCGTCAGCCTTAACAAAAGAAACTGTTACGCCAGTAAGGTCTTGTCCAACAAGAGTATTGCCAGTAGTTCTAATTACAAAACGAATTGCTGCATTAGCTGCAGTAAGATCTTGATCGACGTCTGCAACAAACTTACCTGTGGCGACATCAAACGTACCTAGTTGGTTTAGTCTTCTTACATTCAACAAAGAACCTTGCTGAACTGCTCCTGCTACTACTTTAAGATCACCAGCATCACCAGCTAAATGTAATGCAACGTCTTTAATCGCTGTCTTATCAAGACCTTCAGAAGAAAATGGATTTGTATCTGCACCAGCAATACGTAAAGAGTTTAATGTAAGGTGTAAAAGTGAATATTTGTCAGCAATTGATGCGTCTGCAATTCTTTCAATAAGTTGTGAATCAAATTGCAAAGCTTTAAGGTCAGCAAGTGATGTAGTATTTAAAGAATTAACACCAGTTAAAGGGGCCTCTGCATCTGCGTTATATGAACCCATTTGAGCATTAGCGATAGTAAATCTATTTTCAACATTACCGCCTGCTGCCTGTCCTAGCTTAGCAGCAACTTTAGGATCTTGTCCATCTAGAACTGTAATGTGGCGACGTGAAAAACCACTACCAGCAAGGTCATATTGACCGCCAACAGCATCAGCGCCGTCTTGGATTTTTCTACCTGCAGGAGATCCGTAAATAGACTCACCAGCCTTGTAACCACCTTGGTCACTGCCGTATGTGTAGTCTAGATAAAAGAGAAGACCGCTTGGAAGGCTCATAGGCTGGATAGAGACTAGCTCGTTTGCTACGAGACCACCGAAAACACGGCGAACAATTGGGAATGCGATGTTAGTGAAACCACCAACGTCACCGCTACCCATTGAGTTACTCTCGCGAAGAGCTTGTGCAGCCTGGTTCTCAAGAAGAGTAGCCATATTCTCACGATTTACTTCTTCCATACCACGAAGAAGACCAGTGCGAGACCATTTCTCAACGAGGCGCTTATTTTGCTGGCCTACGTGGCGGTCTCTAATACCTTCAGTTAACTTTTGTAATGTAAAACTCATGTTTTATCCTTTTTTTATATATTTTAAAATTCTTAGTTCTTAATACCAGCTAGCGTTGCCCATCTATCAAGTGCTACTGACTCATTTATAGTTTGTGCACTCTTCACTGGTGAAGAAGAGTACCCAGAACTACGACGTCGAATTGCACCTTCTGAAAGGGTTTTGCCGTTGCTAGTTTTTCTACCGCTTACAAGTGACTTAGAAAGGCTCTCGAAAAGAATCTTAGCCTCGCCTAAAGTCTTTGCTTCATCTAAAGACTCAACAATGTGGCGTTGTTGCTTAATTGATAAGTCTTTGTTTTGCATAAGTTTGTTAGCATAAAGAAGCTTTGCGTTGAATAGGTTCATCTCTTGAAGTTGGCCTTTCATTCCTCGAAGTGCCTTTTTATATTGAGAAAGCTTGCTTTCTAGCATGCGATTCTTGCGCACAACCTTTGCAGCTTTAATTTTCATTTCATGAAGCTTGTTAAGTTCTACACCATCAACAAATACTTCACCTTCTACAGAACCACCTCCAAAATGTGAAGCCATATCTTTAGCTTCACCTTCGCGAAGAGTCTTCATTCTACCAATCTCTCTTCTAAGCATATTTTCATCAATTTCTAAAACTCGATCTCGACGTCCAAATGACTCAGCCATCTCGTCAGGACCACAGTTTTCACCTTCTTCAGGAGCGTCATCTTCAAAAATACCTTCAAGTTCCATTTCTGAAGTGTCTTCGTCCTCATCGTCATCTGAAGCAGACATTTCTGACGAGGCATCGTCTTCTAATAGACCTGCCATCTGAGCTAATTCTTCAACAGTTGTATTTGACGTAACAGACTGAGGCTCGTCTGTTTCTTCAAGGCCTGCCATCAAGTCTGAAGAGTCATCATCTTTTTCAGAATCTTCAGCGTCTTCGTCACCGAAAATATCTTCAGCGTCGACATCCTCACTTGACTCATCGTCACTATCTTCTTCAAATAAGTTCATTTCTAGCAAGTCTTCAAGGCTCTCGCTCAAAAACTTCTTGTTGTAACGTCTATTAGACATATTTTCTATCTCCTTGCTTAATATATAAAAGTTTTTTAATAAATCTTTGTCTTCTTTAACTATATTGTTGCTTTTTAAAGTTTTAAACTCTGAAATAATTTTTTTATAAAATTTAACTATTTTTTTATTAACAGATCTTTTGTTAGATGCATTTTCACTTAAAATTATAACTTTGTTTAAAGCGTTTAAACTTTCTTTAATACTATTTATTTTTTCATTTACCGCATTTTTTTGCATGTTTTTGCTTATTAATTTGTTCAATATTCTTCTTGACTCACTGTTCAAATTAATATTTTCGTTTTCTTCAATTGCTTCAGGACCACATTCTTCTGTATCTTCTTCATCAATTGATTCGACACCGTATGCTTCTAATTCTTCTTCGTCAATTGATTCAGAACCGTCTTCTTCAAAAAGTTTTTTTTCTACCATCGTCTTAATTTGAGGTGTTAAAGTCTCGATAAGATTTTGTCTAACTTTATTTTCAGCAGAAACTCTTATTTCTTCTGCAGCTTTAATTGCCTCGCTATATAATACATTATTACTCATTATTTTGCCTTTAATTATATTGATTATATATTTGTCAATTTTAGTTTTTTATGAATTTGTTTGTGCACAACTTGATTATCGACATAACTTCTGCTTGAAGTTCTTTCAAGATTTTGATATGTTGTTTCGTCTGAGTCGATATCAATTTTAAGATCAGAATCAAAAACTGTTTCTCCACCGTCAGTCGTAGGGTGCAAATCGTATTTATCTTTTCCAAGCTTTACTGTGATTCTTCTTTGACCAATGCCTTTTGAATTAATTGCTGATCGACTTATGTTGTTAAGACCTAAATCGTTAGAAGCACCTTCTGGGCCTGGGTCTGCAGTATTTGACGATGCTGATGCATCGTCAATAGGTAACGGATCTTTTTTATTTTTCCCACCAAGATTTTTCCCCGTGTTAGGAGAAGACATTACAGCAAGGCGACCGCTAGAACCTTTATATTCTAGTAACTGTTCCTTTATGTAACTAACAAGATAACTTTCTGACATTCCAATCACACTTGCTATAGAATTTCCTAGGCCGCCCAAGCTTGATATGTCTGTGCCTTTATGAGCCAAGCTATCTGTAGGTGTTTGATTTGTTGAACTAAAGGCCTTTTTTTCTATGCTTGCATCTATATCGTCAAAACTTTCTGTATTATCAATAAGACCTGCAAATATAGCTAATTCTCTAACTGTTGTATTTTTTGTTAACTTTTCTTCGACTTCTTGACTAGATACATCAAATTCACCTTTTGGTGTGCTTAATGCATCGCCCATATTCCAGTTTCTACCAATTCCACTATTGGGATCACCACCAAGCGAACCAATGCCTAAACCTGTCCTGCCGTCATAACCAAAGGCTCCACCAAACGAGTTTGGATTAGTCTTTATAGTTCCAGAAGATTTAGGCATTACTTTACTCTTTGCTACTATACAGGTTGATTATAGTCTATGTTATTATTAAAGTCGTTTGATTCACCAAGCGTTGGTTTGTTTGCGCCAGAAGTATAGTGATTTTTAAAATAAGTTCCTATTGTAGACTGTTCGCTGCCCGGATTATTTCTTTCATCTCTCCAGCCGTAACCTTTATTTAAGAATCTTGCAGAAACTTGTCCTTCTGTTGCTACTGAAAGGTTGTTTACATCTGGTACAAGTAAGTTTGGTCCTAGCTTGTTAGGTTTATCAATTGGCTCTGATAAATTGCCAAACATTTCTGTTGATTGGCTATAGTCAAATTTAATTAAACTTGTAAAGTCTGGGTTTCCTGGATTTTCACCAGAAGGTCTATATTCTTCGTCTAACTCTTGTGCTACGTTAAGAGAGCTTTCAAATATTTCACCCATATTATTAGGAAAAATGTTAGAAGCGCTATAAACGCCAAAAGCAGTCTCAGCATTTTCTGGGCGAGCTTGATAGGCTTGTCGTTGGTGCTTCATTTGTTCGTTAAATGTTGTAGCATTTACGTGGTCTTTGTCACCTGTTCTTCTATAACCTGCCATAATTTTTTCCTTTCAAAGTATAAAATTAAATCCTATATACCTTTAAGTATTCTTGCCTTAAGCTCTCTTTTAACTTCTTGTAGACTTTTAAGATCTTTAATAAGCTTTGATTCTTTTAGTTTACACATCTGGTAATAATCCATACATTTTGAAAGAGTGTCTGCGTATCCAGTTGCATCAACTTCTCTCACTTTCTTATGAACGTCTTCCGGCCTTTTCATCTTAAGCTCTAAAGTTTCATTTAACTTTTGTCGCTCTTCAAGCACAAGTTGCTTAATTAGATTAGGTGTAACATTTACAATTCTATCTTTACTAGACATAAAATCTCCTGTGTTTTTTAATTTTAAATATTCGCATAGAAATAAATATGTCTAAATAAGATAAATTTAAAAAATAATGTTATTTATCTGTAAATGCTAGTGTTGCCCATTTATTAGAAGCCTCACCAAACATTTCCATTGGATCAGACTCACTTGCAATCTGGCTATAAGTATCGTTAGGTTTTCCAGCAAATTGATTTGGACGATCAGCTGAGTTTTGTTCTTGCAAAGTAGTCTGTGCAGTATCTTCAAGCAAAGAAGCCATAATAGGATCATTAGTAACCTGAGAAATGATCTGTTTCGTCTTTTTCTCAAAATTAGGATTAAATACCTGGTCTGTTGTCTTGCTTTTATTCTGCTTCATTTTCTGCTTTGTTTTTCGTGTAGAAAAACTAGAAGTTAAGCTTTCATTCAAAGAAGAAGTATCTCCTTCACTTAAACCTTCAGCTAGTAACTCTACTAAACATTCTTTAACAATGCTTTTAAGCATGCTTCTATTTACTTTTGCCATATTATTCTACACCCGTAAATCCGTTTGAAGCTTTTTGATCAGGAAAATCTAATGACCTTATGTTTGTCAACCCTGCAATAATTTCTACTTTGTTGCCGATAGCTGCACCTTTTATAAATAATTCTTTGCATTTTATTTCTAAGCGAGGAGAATCTTCCCCAGCAGCTAAAGTTATAAACGATGATTTTTTCTGATCAAACTTTACAGCAGCATTATCCCCCTCAGCATCAGCTTCTACAACACCATTACCACCATCAAACAGTGTTGCTGTAGAATTTACTCCTTTGCCATTGTCATTGTTAAATCCTATAGTTACTGTTCCTGTTTGACATCTTAAAATAATCCATCTAGTTAAAAAGTCAAACTTTACTTGAGCTATAACTGCATTGCCATCATTTCTGGCATCTGCACCATTGTCACCTATAATCTCAACGGTTCTTACAAAAGGAATACCACTTTGTTGATATTCAGGTACATAATTATGCGAAGGTCTTGGTACTCGTGTATTGTGATCGTTTTCAGCCATTATTTCCACTCCAATATATCATTAAAAATTCTATCTATTCTATCTGTTTTGTTAAATACATTATTTATAAACTGAGGAGAAACTTCTTTGCCTTCTTTCATCATAAAAGCGCCAGGAGTTGAAGGTTCACTAACAAAGTCCCAACAAATAAGTTGAAAGTCATCTTGCACAATTTGCATATCACCTTGAGTCTTTGTGCTTCCAACACCTCTCGAAGAAATACCTAATGTAACACCACTTTCAACTAAAGACTGTAGTATTTTTCCGCTTGGTGTATTAAGTATTTCAACTGTTCCGTATACAATATTACCTTCAATATAAGCTTCTTTTATATTGTGAGAAGCATTTTTAAGTTCAACAACTGAAGAGTCTGGGTGGTCTAACTCGCCTAAAGCTCTGTTTTCTTTTATAAATTTCTGATAATTCCTAACTTCTCTTTCAAGAATTAACTTAGGATAAACTCTGCCGTTTTGGTTTAAAGTCTCAGCTTTTTGCAAGATACCTTTCATAATCAAAGGTTGCCCTGGCTGTCTTTGCTCTTTAATGATTTTTGGGTCATATTCAAAGTTTACCCATTCCGTAATCAGTCTTTGCGTTCCCATTCTATTCTCCTAAAATTTCTTCTTCTAATTTTAAAGCCAGTAAATATTTTTGCAAGTTTTCTTTAGAAAAGTCATTTTCTTTAAGTGATTTTATTTTATTAATTACACTGTCTTTTTTTTCTAAGATAATTTGATTATTTAGACTCACAATTTTATTTTCTAAGAAATTTTTAATTCTTTTCTTTATTAGAGTATAATTTTCACTTAAAGATTTATAATCTTCGTTTATATATAAAGAAATTAATTTATTTTGGTCTTCATTAAGATTGGAAGAATACTTCTTTTTAAATATTTCTTTCATTAAGGAATATGTTAATTTATCAACTTTAATAGGCTTTTTTTCTTCTTTTAGACTTTTTTCTGTTAAGCTTTCATGAAGTAAAATTTCGTATTCAGTAGTTTTATCAAAGTTGTTTGTATTTTCTCGCCACTCATTTAATAAAGTCTGAATTGTGGCGTAAATTCTATAGTTAGATATTTTTTTACTAAATATTGTACCTTTGCCGAATGTATAATTTAGTTCTTTAATTAAATTAGATTTTTCTTTTTCTAGCTGGTTACTATCAAACATATTATTACAGGCAGACTTAGCTTCTGTAATTATCATTGTTGCCAATTGATCAGTTACTTGGTGCGTATCTGCTAGTGCTTTGAAAAGTTTATATTCTTTATATAACTGACTATTTTTAGTAAAATTATTTTTAATAATATTAATAGCAACTTCAGCATCTTTTTTATTTTCGTTAATTAAACACTCAGAGACAAAATTTATAATTTGCTCATATATAATTCCAATATTTCTTTTTTTATTATGATGCTTAGGCATTTCAATCTTCCTCGTCATTTAATATGTCATCGTCTATAAATATATCTATTTCTTTATCGTTTGACTCTTTTAAAAGCTTATTTGTATTTAAGTTTAGTTTATTAGATAAATTACTTAAGTCAATTGAATCTCTTCTAGATATCTGCCTGTCAATAAAGCTGTCAACAATAGGGCTTTGTGGCATTATACTGTCAAATATATTTTTTGAGCTAAGATCTTTAACAGATATAACCTTAGGCAACTCACCTAGTTTGTTTATGTCTTTAGCACTTACTCCGTATATAGGTGTATTGCCATTCATGCTTTGCTTTCTTTTACCTCTTGTTTTATTTGAAGCTTTGATAGGGTTTTTATCTTTATCGTCTTTTTCGCTATCATCTTCCTCTAAAAGCTCGTCATATTGGGAAAGTTCTTCTTCTGACATAAGACTGCCTTTTTTAATCTCTCCTGAGAAAAGGTCTGAAAGGTCTCCACCACTATCATCTCCTCCGGAGTCTCCTGAGTCACCGCTATCTCCTCCGCCGAAAAGACTACCTGCATCATCTCCTCCACCTGCATCATCTCCTCCACCTTCGTTTTCGTCACCAAAAAGATTAATTTTGTCTTCTGGGAGTTGGACTGCTTCAAGCTCCATATCTCTTATTTTATCTTTTTCTCTGCCTCTTTCGATTCTATATATTTCATCGTTATTTAGATCTAAAATATGTTTTCTAATCCACTCTCTATCAACAAAACCTTCTGGTGCCTGAGCTGATATTTCAAATTTTGTCCTTATTAGTTCTAGTTTTTGCTGTTGTGCAATACTTGAAGGATTACTTAACTTTAAGTTAAAGTCTAACAGGTCTTCGTCTGTGTAACCGTTTACATATAAATGAATCATCGCAATCTTATTAAGTTCAGAAATAATTGTTTTCTGTATTCTTTGGATTGTTCTACTAAACCTAATGTCTTCTTGCGCTAATGTAGCTTTTGCACCGATATCTTCATCGTAACCTAAATAAGCTTTTGGGACTTTTAATGCAGCAAATAACTTTTTCTGTATATATTCAACATCTTCAATAGCAGTTGTATTAGAGCCCCCTGCAAGAGTATCAATTCTTGTTCCAGTATCTCCACCGCGAACAGGTAAGAAATAATCTTCGTCGACTGATAGTGGGTTGTATCTTAAGTCAACTTGGCCCGTTGTCTTATCAACTACAGCATTTCTTTTAAGCGAAGTCTGTGCTTGTTCTAGATAGTCTGCAATGTTTTCTGGAGGTATATTACCAACGTCAATATAAAAAACACGCCTTTCAGGTGATCGAATAACACGATAAACAAGCATAGCATCTTCAATAAGAATTAGCTGTCGCCAAACTCTTCTTGCACCTTCTAAAACAGAAGAACCATATGGTAAAAATGCATCACTGCCTAAAAGTCTAAAATGTGAAACCTGCCAATTTTCTAATACTCTGTTTCCTTGCGTAATCCATCTAAATCTAACAGCACCTGGATCATCATTATCAAAACCTTCTTCTCTTTCAATTTCAGATATCGGGATAGGAAATGTATTAATAACTCCTTCCTCAGGATGTATATCATTAAACAGAAAGAAGTCACCATATTTACATAGATTTCTTGTCCACATAACTAAGTTAAAGTCAATATTAAGAGTATCATAAAAAAGCTCATTAAGAAGCTTTTTGATATTCCTGTTTTCAGAATAAATATGTAAAACTTGACCTTCAACATCTGGAGAGACACATTCTTCTGCGTAAATATCTAATGCCGAGCTAATTTCTGGCGTTGCTTCCATTTCTGAAAAGTCTGAGTATCTTGCCATTCTATCATAAGAGCCGTAAGCTCTGAGAGTAGAATTATATACGTCACTATGTGCTTTCTTGAAAACCTCCAAAGAAGACTTAGAATAAGAATTCTGATTTTGTATTTTTTTAATTTTGCGCCTAACAACAGGACCAGATCTGAATAGAGTTGTTAGTTTCTTAAATAAACTGTTACTATCTGCCATTGATTATTTTCCTATCAGCCATGATAAATCACCCAATGGGTTTTTTTTGCTTATTTCTTTATTAAATTTATTTTGAGGCAAATTTACTGGAATAAACGGGTTAAAAGAATTCTGATTATTATAATAAAAAGGTGATAACATTGTATCATCTTGACTCGTATTGTTAAACTTCATACCTTTTAAAATCTCATCAGACTGCTGCATTTGAGCAGCGTTATACTTTGAAGAATTACTTTCTGAAAGATAGCAGCCTATAGCTAGCGACATTATTAAATCGTCGTTGTAACCTTTCATAGCTGTTATCTTTTTACCATTCCAAATAAAAGTTTTTAATTCTTGATAGAGTCTGCTTGAATATGTTTTTACTCTATTGTTTCTTAAACTTTCTTCAAAGTTTGCAAGTATCTTGTCTCTACTTTCTTTACTAGTAGTAAAACCAGCTTTCCCTAAATTATTTCCTTCGCCATAAAGATATTTGTATCTTTCTCTTTCAGAAGAAAAATAAATATTTTTGTATCCTAACTCACCCAATTTAATAAGCATTGTATACCCATATGCATTATTTTCCGGGCATATAGTTGCTTCATTAAATCTTCTCGCAATATCATATACTAAAATTCCAAATTGATCTGGTGGTATTTTTCCTTTAAATTCTGCTGAAATGGTTAAATCTTTAAGATTAATTACATGAAAAGTTGAATAGTCACCGCTATCACCTCGGGCAATATCAGCTGAAAGCATGTATTTGTCACCTTGAACTGGGTACGACCAGTACCACACGTTTCCTTGAGGACCACTTTTTTCCATAGGCTGTTTTGTTAGTATTCTAATTTTATCCAAAACATCAGCTGATAAAAAAGTGTCACCTGAAGATGAAAAGTCACAAAGAAGCTCTTGAGAAACTTGTTTTTGAGACATATTTTTAGTCTCTTTTTCAAACCACTCGTCACTTCTTTCTGGGTGAACATCCCATAAAAGTTTTATAGGATTAAATTCGTTTTCTTTTCGTTCAGCCTTGACGTAAATATCATGGTATTGTCCACCAACACCGTTAGGTGTAGATAAGAGTATTGCTCTACCTCCTGTTGAAAGTGTAGGGTACAAACCCATCCATAGCTCATCAAAGTTTCTTACGAAAGCAGCCTCATCTACAATAAGCAAAGAGAGCGCTTCTGATCGTCCTGCATCTTCAGAAGTAGGGACTGCTTTGATTTGAGAGCCGTTTGAAAATTCAACTTGTTGTTTGTTGTTTGCAACAATTTCTGGTACCAATAACCACTTAGGCATTGATTTAATGTAAGTCTTTACTTTTCTTATAAAGTTTTGTGCAACAGCTAGCTTTGTTGCTATAATTAAAATATTTTTTTCTTTATAGAAAACAGCCTGCCATACTGCGTAAGCTGCTACAAGTGTTGACAAACCGAGCTGTCTAGACTTAAGGATTACATTAAAACGATGATCATTAAAGTCTTTTACACAGTCGTCCTGAAAAGAGAAAGTTGTGAAAGGTATTAAACCTTTTAGCGGATGTTGTATTTTTAAATACTTGTTCATAAAGTATATTGGGTCTTTTCCGCACTTTATAATTTCAGAAATTTGACCTCTTTTGGTCCCAGAGTTTTTACTCATTATTAAGAAACCTCGAAAGTCTTTGTATAACAAACTTTATAAGTTTTAAAATGACTAAATGAGCTTGTTGTTATTACCTCAAAAGAATCAGACTCGCCTATTTTTTTTGTTTTTAAAGGTCGACCAGCACAAGATTTAAACTCTTTTTTTATTCTGTTAAGCCTTGCTGTAATGTGGTGGTTGGATTCTTTATTTATATGGCCTACTTGAACTTGCAAATCTGATTCTCTAGCAACATTAACAATAGACATAAAAGTTATAGACATTTCTTTGCTATTAATAAGTTTTGCAACTGTTTTTCTAGAACTATCTTGACCATTTGAATAGTTAAATACATTGTCAATTGCATTGCCTAAGTTTGATACTAAATCATATTCCATGATGTTTTCCTTTTATTTATACTATAATTATTATAATTATTAATTAAATTTAATATTTGTTGCTTATTTTAGGACGCCAACCTTGTTCCCATTTTTCTTTATTACTATAATAATAAGTATTATAACATGTATCACAGCAATTTTCTTTCTTTACTCTTTCAACATCTTCAACTGTATAGATCAAGTTTTTGCAAATTTGACAGTCAAGACTTACAGGTATGTCACCTTTAACTCTATAAAAAGTTATGTTTTTATATGTTCTTTCTTCTTCATTGTTACCAGCATCGATCCATTCAATTTCATCTATATTCGACATGTGAGTCGTTTCCTTTTCTGTTTATTTCGATATTTTTATCTACTATATCTTTGATTGAGTCAACATGAGAAATTATCATTATTGTTTTAAAGTATTTCTTAAGACTCTTCAGAAGTCTAGAACAAGCTTCAATGTTTGAAGAGTCTAATGCACCAAAGCCTTCATCAATTATAAAAATATTAGACTTCGGCAAAGAAGAAATACTTATTAATGCAACTCTAATAGCAATTGAAGCCATCATTTTTTCCATACCACTAGCACATTCTATAATTCTTTTTGAGTCCCCATAATCTATATAGACATTTAAATTAGTACCATCATCTTCTAAATTTATACTAAACGTAGTAACTGTTGATAAAATTTTATTGATTTCGCTATTTATTAAAGGCAAACTGTTGTTTATCAACATTGTAGGTATGCCTTTTTTTGAAACTGCAAAAGAAAACAGATCATAAGACTTCCACTCGTCTATTAAACTATAATATTCTTCTTTTTTGTTTTTGCATCGTACAATATTACTTTCAATTTCATATATACATTTATTAATTTCAATGATACTACTTTCAAGCGACAATATTTTAGAAGTTGTATTGTTTAACTCCTGTTTAACTTTTTTCATCTTCATGGTTAAATCATCATTGTTGTTTGCTAACAGCTCTTGGTGTATTTTCTCTAATTCGATGATCTTTAGTTTGAATGCTTCTATATTATTTAAAGATAATTCTAACTTTTCTTGGTTTCTTTCAGTGTCAACATTAGCTTTATACTCTTTATTAAGAACACTATTGAACTTTTTAATTTTTTCTTCTAAATCTTGCTTTTCAATAGACTTAACAGCACTTGATATCTCTAATACGTTTAAACCAATTAATCTAATTTCTTCTTCTAAAGAAGAAATGTTTTCTTTTGACTGATAGGCGTCTTTTATAAATTTGCAACTTGAATATTCTTCATTACACGGTACCTCTTCTAGTATTTTAAGTCTATTTTTATTCCTATCAGTTTCTGCCTCAGCAATTACCTTGCTTCGTTTAAAATTGTCGAGTTTTTTCCTGAGGGAATCAAGCTTCTTTTTTTCTTTTTCAATATCATCTATAGAAAAGCTAGATTTAAAAATATTGATCTTTTTAAGTAAAGTAGAATCTTGATCAATTAGCAATCTATATTTGTCAACATTAGATTTGTTTTCTTCTATTTTACTACTTAGATACTTTAATTCATTCTCAGCTGACTTTAAAGTATAACCTGATGGGTGTTTTGTTTCGTCTTTTTTAAGACTTGCAATTTCAACATTAAGCTTAACTTCTTTTTCTCTTAATTGTGACAAGAAATTTTTTGCTTTATTTTCTTCGTTTTTATTTTCATTTATGTCAGAGTTATAGTTTTCAATTATTTGATCCCAGTTTTCTTCTTTAATGTTTTTGTATTTATTTTTTAAAACAATGTAATCTTCTCTAGACTTTTTGTAAAGCTCTTCGTATAAATCTAAATTTAAAAATTTTGCCAAGACGCTTTTTCTTGCGCTCGACTTTTCTTTTATAAAAGCATTAATTTCTCCTTGTGATGCAAAAGAAGTATAAAGAAAATCTTCTGGAGTGCCAATCATAGATTTAAGTATTTTTTCAGTTTCTCTTCTTTGTTCTTCTGTTTTATCAGAGTTGTTATTTAGGTTCTTTAAAGAAAGACTTGTTGATGAGGAAATTTCTCCATTGTTTTTAGACTTTTTAACAGTTTTTCTTTTAACACTATACTTTTCGCAGTTATACGATAATTCTATTTCTGCATCACAAAAACCTTTTCTAGTATTAACAATACTCTGATTTTTAATCGATCCTCTGTCTGTGCTGTTAAATAAGCAATACATCAAAGTTCCAGGAATAGAGGATTTTCCTGCCCTATTGTTTCCAAAAACACCTACCACACCATTTAATTTATCAAAATTAATATAGTTTTCTTTCCCATAAGAAAATGTGTTATTAAACTTGATATTGTTTATACACCAGTCTCTGTTAACAAAAGATGTCAAGTTCTGAGGTATTTGGTCTAGATATTTGTCAAATAAACTACTAACGGTTTCTTTTAATTCATCTTGAATTGTTTCGCCTAAAAGGTCAGAAATTAAATTTTTTCTGCTTGATTTTGATCTTACATCAAATATTTCTGCTTTTTCTTTACTAATATTTTTAACTTCAAAGCTATCTTTACCTGTATTCTGGTATACGATTTCTTTTGCTTTTTTCTCTTCTTTTAGATAATGATGGAGAAGTTTTATTTCTACTTGTGAGATGTTGTTATTTGATCTGATTCTAAATCTAGACTTACTCTTTACTTTTGCAAGATAGGGTATAGTTTTTTCAACAGAACCTTTCCAGTCAATTGTAATAAAAGGACTAGGGTTCTCTATTGAAATAAACTTACTGTCATATTCATTAGCGTTTTTAATGTTCCAAAGCAAAAATCCTTTTTTGATATCTTCACCGTAATTTTGCTGAATTGTTGAACCTGGATACGCTACTCTTTTTTCATCGTCTAAATACTGCTTTTTATGAATATCTCCTAAAAAAGAAAAATCGTAATCTTCAAAAAAAGAAAGATTTACTTCGCCCTCAAGTTCCCAATCAATATCAGTTTTTGAACCCCAAACTGCTCCGTGAAAACAAGCAATGTTAATATCACCTTTTACAGGTTTAACGTTTATCCAATTTTCTTCGTCAAAGCATGAAAAAACACACCAGTTAATTACTTTATTGTCAGCTGTTGTAAAAGCTGGATATACGCCACTTTCCTTATAGAGCTTTATATTAGGATTGTTTAAGGCACTAATAATAGGAGATATTGCATCTTGTCTGTCTTTGTTTAAAATAAGACCATCATGGTTTCCCAGTATTATATGAGTAGGAGCAATATCAGCTAAGCTTTTAAACCACCAATTTAAATTATCAATTAACTCTGGCGAAATACCTTGTGTTTTTGAATGTACAATGTCACCGCCAATAAAAATTAAATCTGGGCTTTCTTCACGAAGTCTTTTAAATAATTTTTCAAATACGGCTTTATACTCTTCATGTCTTTTTAGACCACGCCAATGAACGTCTGATATATGTGCACAAGTAAAATTCATGTTTTCCTTAAAGTTGTGATATTTTTGCAAGTAGAGAATCGTTTTGTTTAAACTCTTTTGAGTCTGTTAAACATTGATTAAATTGAGACTTTGACATATCACCAACATCGTCTGCAATTCTTGTGTCAAGTATATTGACTTTTACATCATAAGCTGTCAAAAGCTTTGCAATTTTTAAAGATTTATGGTATACGTCACTATCAAGCGCAAGATTTATTTCTGTTTTGTTTTTTACAATTTCTTGAAATAAAAGCATATCTTCTGTCAATGAAGATCCTAGCAAACAAGTTGCATTATCATTTGTTTTTAACAAGTCAAGAGGCCCTTCTACAAGAGTTAAAGGTATGTTCCAATCAATGTTTATTTCGTTAAAAATAACATTCTTTTTAGAAACATTTGCATTTTTATATTTTATAGGACTATTAGAATCAACATCGATATTTCGTGAAGTATAAAAATTCAAATCCCCTTTTTTGTCTAATGAAGGTATTATTAAGCTTCGACGAAACTCTGGATCATTAGAATAACCTAGTCTAAGCATCCACATTTTATGTTTATCAACACCTCTTTTGACTGCATATTTGAAAACTTTTAAGGTGTCTGGATTGTTCGAACTAAAAGCGTTAGTAAGCAAACTAAAGCCATTTGGTATGTTTACTTGTTCTTCTTCGATTTCAAATATTTCTTCATTAAATAAGTTAATATTTAAATCAAATGATTTTTTATACTTTTTCGGGAATAAAGCAAGTGCTTCTTTTTGTTTTGATGGATTAATCTTGTTTATTAAGTAAGATATGTCACTTCCTTTTTTACCACACAACCAACAATGAAACAAATCTTTTTCTAGATGAATTGCAAGTTTTAACTTTGATTTATTTTCGTGCTTGCAGAAAGGACACCATATACTTAGGTTTTTGCCATCGTTTGAAAGTAGAGATCTATATACTATAGACTCAATAAAATCAATTTTTTTGTATGTTTGTATTTGTGTCATAATTTAATGCCTTACATATAACATATGCGTCAGACATATCATAACAAGATTCATCAAATTTTACAAGCCCTTTATTAGGACCACTTTTCAATATTTTTTCAGGCCAAGAAAATTCTTTTGTATCTTCCTGCAATTTTACCCACTGAAATACTTGCTCTTTAGTTGACTCTTTACTTTTTCTGTCTAATTTTATCTCTAAGTTCTTTCTGGCACTGTTAACATTTAAGTAAATAGGAGTGCTTAAATAAACTTCAGCAGCAATATATGATACAATGCCATTAAACCTATTAAGTTGAGATAAAGTCTTTGCAGAAGAAAAACCTTTACTAAATGACTGAAATGATTCTTCTATGATGATTTTTAAGTCTTTGTTTATAATATAGTTATTTTTTAATTCACTAAAATAATCTTTTACACGTTTTGACTTTTCAAATATACATTTTATTTTTTTTAAATTAATATTATGTAAATTTATCATTCTTCTATTAGAATCTAAAAGACATATACCTATAATTGATGTAGAGATATCTAAACCAATATAACTTACTTCACTCATTCAATAATCCAACTTTAATCTAAATAATACATTATCAGAAGATTTTTTAGCAAAAGGCTTAGCTAATTTAGCTTTTGCAACGACATTAAGATTTTCATCATGTATGTTTATATCTGTAATATAAACAAAACTTTCGTCTGCGTTAAA
>Ga0181419_1000138_pt1 | contig 24766 bp, 9 predicted proteins | sample 42SPOviralmetaG_FD_130144 | JGI IMG/M metagenome (GOLD analysis project Ga0181419, IMG submission 130144) | Marine viral communities from the oligotrophic San Pedro Time Series (SPOT) site, San Pedro Channel, CA, USA - 42 SPOT_SRF_2013-04-24 | ecosystem: Environmental > Aquatic > Marine > Strait...
GCTGCCGTATGATGCACTATCTGAGTGTGTATATTCAATATGACCAATCTGACTAGTAGGATTTTGAGAACTAAATGTTATACGAACAGGTACAGCATTAGTTGTTGACCTTAAATTGAGCGCATCTCCATCTTTTGAAATAGCAAGTGTACCCGTTACATTGAAACCGTTACTAACATAACTCGTTTCCCATGAAGAAATAAGCGCACGAACTGTACCATTATCTTTACGTAATCGCATATCGGGATATCCAGTAGTACTGGCAACCCAGAAACCTGAAGGGTTGTCATTACCTACATCATTAGTAACAAATTGGAACGGCCAAGTTCCTTCATTAACTTCTCTTAGTTCAATAGCATTATCGTCAACTCCGTTCAAGTCCATGTTGATTACATGGCTGTTAATTTGCAGATTACCAGTTAAGGTATCATCAGCATCAGACCTTAAGAATGAACCACTATCAATACTATCTAATGTTGTCGCATTTACACTAGTCAGAGAAGCACCAGAACCGCTAAATGATGTTGCAGTTACCACACCAGATATAACTTGTGGACCACCAATGATATAGATGTTACCAACCATTCCACTGTGTGCTGTACACTGATAGAACAGTTTTGCCGGGGCATCCCATTGTACATTCCAATCAATATTACCTGATGCACCACCATTATTAGTTACTCCAGTGCTATATGCTGAACCACCATTACTTACTCTAATTTGGAATGGATGTGAACCACCAGAGTTATTAGTAAAACGATATCTTTGTCCTCTTACCAAATATAAGTCTGGATTATTATCAGCAGCGTCATTACCAGGACCAGCAAAACGATATGCAGATGAACCGTTAGCAGTTACACTCCAAGATGCTTGAATATTTGAGAATGCAGTACCAGCAATACCAGTCAGACCAGAACCATCACCAGTTGGTGTTAGATAATCAGTTCCCGCAACTGCAGCAGAAATAGTTCCACTACCATTTGCCTTTACAATACCATTGATTGCACCAACAATTGGATCAGTTTCAGTGAAAGAAGTTAGATACGTAGAGGTATCAACAGAACCATCTGCCTTTAAGAACTGAGATGAAGATCCACCACTCTTAACTATTGTTGTTGCTGTAAGGCTACCAGTTACAACAGCACCAGTGCTTGTTGTATTGAACTTAAGTGTGTTATCGTGATAGAAAGAAACAGCACCATTCTCTGCAAATGTTGCAAGTGTTTCACTATCAGCATCATTTTTGATTCTTAATAGATTTGTCCTTATATCCAAACCTCCTGTTCCAGCATCATGAATATGGGTTGCAAAACCAACACCAGCAGAGAATGTAGATGCACCAGAGAATGTAGATACACCAGATACTGCTGCATACCCAGTGATATCAATATTACCAGTTCCGTTAATGGTTTTAGTATTCAGATCTAAGTTACCACCGAGTTGTGGTGTGGTATCCTCAATAACATTATTGAATGACCCAGCACCAGTTCCAGAGGTAACAACAGTGGTGATACCTGTAATTCTACCATCTGAATCAACAGTAATGATTGGAGTAAGTGCTGATGCACCATAAGTTCCTGCAGGAACACCAGTCAAATCAGTGAGTGCAGAACCATCTAATGCAGGCAATGCACCTGAAAGTTTTGATGAAGAAACTGTTGATAATCGAGCATCCGCAACAGTTCCTGTTAATTGTCCTGCAGGAATATTAGTTAAGTTAGCACCACTAGCAGTAGGCAGTGTTGCTGGGAATCTAGCATCAGGGATAGTTCCAATCCCCAGATTACTTGCATTTAATGAAGTTAAAGCTATACCTGATGCTGCTGGTAATGTTGCTGGGAATCTAGCATCAGGTACAGTTCCAGAATCGAGTTCTGATGCATTAAGTGTAGTGAGAGAAGCACCAGAACCACTGAATGTAGTTGCACTAGCAGTGCCAGTTATCGTTAAACCAGCGTTAGTGGTTTCGAGACGTAGTACATTGTCGTGATACAGTTTTACATAACTATTTTGTGAAGCATCAATCATCACCTCAGAGTCATCAGCACTGTGTACTGAAAATCTGCTTGCTTGAGAAATTAAACTACCAGTCCCGCTATCTTTAATTCTACTATGACTACCATCATGATAAATCTGTAAGTCATTGCCAGCACCCAAATTAATCTTATCATTATCACCAAAAGATGCAGTAGATTGGAATACAACATTCTCTGAGAATGTAGATACACCTGTGGCACTGATGCCACCAGTAATTGATATACTTCCTATACCTGTAATATTTTTACCGTTCAGGTCTAAGTTACCACCAAGTTGAGGGGTGGTATCTGTTATCATATCACCACCACCAATAGTGACACTTGCAACACCACCAGTTAAGGCAGCAGTTACATTATCACCAATAAAGTTAATAGTTGACGCTGTTCCAACACTACTTCCTTCTTCTTGAATAACAACACCAGCCTCAGAAGCAGAAACAACACCCGTTAGTCCCGAACCATCCCCACTAAACTGAAGAGCGGTAACAATACCAATAGCGGCAATTCCACCATCAGTAATAGTTACACCAGTTCCTACCTCAAGACCTTTCTTAACTTTAAAGTTGTGATTTGCCACAGGTTCACTTTCCCCTAGGTTTATAGGTATTTATTAGACCTTGATAGCATCAAATTTAACTTTAAATACTGTTGAATTAGTGCCTGCAGGTGTTGCTCTCAATCTCATGTTACTGCCACTGACATCTACATCAAAAGATGCAACAGATGTATTGTTAATTAGTGTTCCGTATTCATTAAATGCCGAAGCAGTACCATTATGCATCGCAAGGATTTTAGTTACATGGTAATTGCTACCCTCGGTCACCTGAATAGTGTATTCTACAGAACGATAAACCGATATGTCTAGACTTATCAATGTAACTTCTGACGTAGATGTAGTGGTTGATGTAGTAGTATAATCATTAACAAATTTTGATCCATTATACTGTAAAGTATCACCAGCAACAAGACTGCCGATAGTTACATCTGTGAGATCACTGAGTATTGATACTCCTCCACCACCACTAATACCACCAGAAACAGTGTTGTAACTTATGAGTTCAATAATATCACCAGCATATGCAATATCACCAAGAACTATGGTTGATCCATTAGATGCTGTAAATTCAGAAGATGCAAGTTTAACACCATTATAGAATACATCAACATATCCAACATTGTAATTGAAGTTGAATGATGTTTGACCTTGTGTTGCAGTTTGGATTGAATTTGTTCTTGCTGCTGGAAGAGTTGACCAAGTAACACCAACACCAGTTGATCGTAGAACCTGACCATTCACACCAGTAGAACTTGCAGCACTTACAGTTCCATTGAGATATACAATATCACTGAATGTAGCACCCTCAGCAACATTAAGAACGTCAAGGTCTGTCTGACCATCTACATCTAAATTAACACCTACTGCGAGAGTAGTTCCATTGAAAGTTAAGTTTGCGTCATCCTCAAGTTCTCCACCTGTACCAGCAATAACTACACGGTTATCAGTTAAGTCTTCTACCTTGAACGTATTTGCCTGACCACCTGCATTGATATCAACTAATCCAGCAAAAGTAGAAACTCCCGTAACATTTAAGTCATCAAGTTCAGTGTAACCATCTACATCTAGATTACCATTAGCATCAATATTAGAAGCAAATGTAGATAATCCAACAACATTTAGAGTTTCGCTAATATTAGTGATATCTAATTCAGTTCTACCGTCTACATCTAAGTCACCATTGGCGTCAATATTAGAAGTAAATGTGGATATACCCGCAACAGTTAAGTTACCATTAGCATCAATATCGGAAGCAAATGTAGATAATCCAACAACATTTAGAGTTTCACTGATATTAGTAATATCAAGTTCTGTTCTTCCATCTACATCTAGATTAACACCTACCGTCAGGGTAGTTCCATTGAAAGTTAAGTTAGAATCATCTTCTAATTCACCACCAGTACCAGCAATAACCACACGGTTATCAGTAAGGTCTTCTACCTTAAATGTATTTGCTTGACCACCAGCGTTGATATCAACCAGTCCAGCAAAAGTTGATGCTGCTGATACATTGATGTAATCAAGTTCAGTATGCCCATCTATATCAACATCTCCATTGAAATCGGCATTACCAGTGAATGTTGAGACACCAGAGATATCAAGGTTTGTAGCATCTACAAATCCAATATTATATCTTTCAGTTCCTGTTCCTACAACTCCATTGACTTCCTTATTAACTAACTCATACCAAGCAGAGGAATGTGCATAATATGCTTTTCCTTCTGAATGGACATGGGCAAATGCACCATGATAAGTTGATGCTGATGGTAGTGCAGCAAGATTACTATAAAGGAAAGGAATTACATTATTGGTTGCAGCACCAACAATTCTTGCATTAGCATCAATTTCACCAGCAAAAGTTGAAATACCGGAAACATTTAAGTCATCAAGTTCAGTGTAACCATCAACATCTAGATTACCAGATATGGATAAACTGGTAAGAGTTCCAAGATTTGTTAGAGATGAATTAACAACACCAGAACCAAGTGTTGTTGCAGAAAGAACATCAGTGCCGTCAATTTTGTATGTCTTACTAGAAGCAAGATTTATATTTTCACTAGACTTGAGTGAGGTATTGGGGTGGTCGTATAAGAAAGTGTTATCTGGTCCAATTTGTATTCCAGCACCATTAGCAACAGCATCGGATGTTGCAGTGGTTGCAATACCAACAACAAAATCTGCTAATTCAATTGTAGTTGAATTGATAATTGTCTGTGTACCATCAACATAAAGGTCACCTTTTATTCTAACTGCACCTGTGTTATCACCAACACCTGCTGGGTCAATGAATAATTCAGCAGGACCACTAATTGTATTAGAAGTGACTCTAATTGCAGAACCTTCTGCACCAGTATGGAAGGCAGTTGCGGTAACAATTCCAGAAACATTTAAATCATCTAATTCTGTATGTCCATCAACATCTAAATCACCACTTAATGATACATTACCACTAGTATCTTTATTAACTAACTCTATCCAGTTACCTGCATGAGCATAATAACCCTTTCCAGTGGAATGAACATGGGCAAACATACCATGATATGAACTTGCTGATGGTAGTGCGGATAAATCAGCATAAAGCGATGGTATCTTATTCTCACCAGCAATACCCTCTATAATACCATTAGCATCAATATTAGACGTAAATGTAGAGATACCAGTAACACTCAGTGTTCCTGCAATATTAGTGACATCTAATTCTGTTCTCCCATCAACATCTAAATCACCATTAGCATCTATTGCTCCAGTGAATGTAGAGATACCAGTAACACTCAGTGTTTCACTGATATTAGTAACATCCAGTTCTGTTCTTCCATTAACATCTAAATCACCATTAGCATCAATATTGCCGGTGAATGTTGATGCAGCAGATACTAGAATATCATCAAAGTTTGATAGTCCATCTACGTCAATCGTTCCACTGATAGTTTGGTTACCTGTTAATGCAAGTGTAGAACCATCAAATGTAAGATTTGCACTATCTTCAAGTTCTCCACCTGTACCAGCAAGAACAACACGATCATTAGTTAAGTCTTCTACAATTAAAGTATTAGCAGTAACACCACCATTAGCATCTACAAGACCAGCAAATGTGGAGATACCAGATACATTCAATGAGGAGAATGTTCCAAAACCAGCAGCTGGAGAGATACCAATTCCACCAACATATCTGTAACCAACAATGTAGATATTACTTGAAGTAACACCAGCTGGTGCAGAAGTTCCGTTGAAGTTTAAAACACCAGAAGAATAATCAAAGAACCAGGTATCATCGGAACCAGAACCAGCAGAAGATAACTGAACACCACCAGAATTTGGATCTCCTTTATATACTTTGACGATATAATCTGCACCAAATGGTGTGCTAATCCAATTTCCAAGGATTGAGGTTGAACTGTCGTTATATGTTGAATATGCGATGAATGTTCTGTTACCAGAAATCGTGCTATCAGCAGTCATTCTATGACCAGAAGTTCCTGCCAGATATACCCGAACAATAGCACCTGTTGAACCAGGTGGTGTTGTTGGGATTAGAGAACTATCTGACCATATATTTGTTGCGGGAACAACCAATGGTGAAGGAATTGCTTCACCAAATGGTGCCTTTTTGGTGCCTGTGAGACTACTTTCATCCTCCGCAATACCAGTCTTGGATGCTACGTATCCAATTTTCTTTAAGAGAAAGTCTACCTTTTGTTCTTGTGATGCTGCCACTGTTTATACCTCTCTTATTAAGTTGCGGAGAATGACATAGCGGTGATAGAATCACCATTGTCTAATCGCCATCGGATTAGAATTCTATTGTTGCTATCGTTTGACGACGATTCAGTTCCAAATACAGAAGTAAATGTTCCGCTAGAACCACTCATATTTCCACCAGAAGCACATCCAGGTTCTCCTGATGTTGGAACACCAGAACCACGATATGCTGCGAACATACTTGCCCAACCATTTGTGCCGGAAAGTGCTGAAGTCCATGCCGAATTATCTGGTAAACAGACCCAACATCCGCCGTAAGAACCAGTCACTGAGATATTAAACTGAGATACATCTGAACGCATCAGTTCCATCTGGAAGTATTGTGCTCCACTTCTACCAGAAGAATAATTAGGACCAGCAGGAAGATATCCAGTGGAGTAATTTGTCTGGTCATGTCTCAAAACTCCCCCTCTTGTAACCGCCTCGTAGGAAGCAACTTGAGAGGTTACATCCCAGGTGCCGTATGTTGCAGTTGGGTTGTCTCCTGCTGCTCCTGCATTCACTCTGGTTGCATTACCAGACCCAGTACCAAGTGAAGTAATCAGAATGTTATCTTCATCTATTTGAGTAGTTGTAGCAGTGCTGCCCATGATATTGATATTTGTACTATAACTTACTCTCTGGTCATTATGTGCTCCATAAGGAGTTACAGCATCGTATCTTGAAAAGTGGTCTGATGTTAATGTGAGGTGCAAATCTTTAACAGTATTTGTGATTACACAATCAACACCAGTTCCAACACCAAAGTTTCTAACTGGTGGGTTTGCTCCACTGAAGTTAGTATATGTTTTATCTCCTGGATCATTGAATCCAGATGTTGCTCCATCTGATGTTACAAAGACATGATCACTATACATATCACCAGTCGCATTAGTGACCGTCATTGTATATGTGAAGTCATTTGCTGGTGCCTCTGTATAATGAGGAACACCAGATGAGTAATTGAGTGCAGGATTGCTAGGTGCGGTCACTCCACTGAACGAGATTACCGGTGCTCCAACTGTGCTTGGGTCCTCATACCAGAAGAGATTTGCTGTGCTGTTTCCAGCATGACTCATATGTGCCTTATTGAACCCATCGGGTGATGCAGCATCTATAAATCTTGCATCGTATACTTCATAAAAGAATGAAGCAATACCTACATTTCGTGTTGAATCTACTGCATCCTTATCATTTGCAATCTGGAGTGCTCCGAATGTTCCATTATCTGACTTGATTGCTCCTTGTCCGAAGGTATCATTAAATGCAGTTGAACCAATTCCGGTTGCATTTACAAATCCTTCTATAGTTCCGCTATCACCGGGACCATATTCTGTAATATAAGCAGTTGTGATAGTGCTATCAGTATTTCTTGTATATTGCGTTCCTGCTACTGGTGCTGAACCCCCAGTATTATTAGTTGCTGTGAATCCAGCACAAAGTCTACCAGTTCCTGCTGCACCATCTAGTGTAAGTGATACACCTCCGATGGTATCTGGTTCATTGGGAACTAATTTACCTAGAATATAGTTTAAATGTTCAATTGAGTTATCAACCTTAGTGCTACTTGTGAGCGATAATGCTCCTGTTCTGTAACTACCAGAAGTTGGTGTACCGAGTGTTAAATTACCACCTTCTCCTTCATACCTAGTTGCTGTTACAACTCCGGTATATTGTATTGCTCCCCCACCAAATGACTCCTTCCAAGGAGTTAAAAGCGTGATAGTGGTTCCAATTCCAACTCCACCTGTGTCTCTTTCCGCAAACAGGTGACCATCATGAAAGTTGATTGCTAATTCGCCTTTTTGTAAAGCACCAGGACGCTTCCCGGCTACAGAAGACCTCTTTAACCTAAAAGGTGTTGCCATTTATTCTACTCGGTATATACCAAAAAAGGAGACTTATATAAGTCTCCTTTTATTTATCCTTCTTCTTGGTTGTCTCCTTCGACCATTGTTAGTGCTTCAATCGCACCTTGGATTTTGAGGTATTGTTCTTTCTTTGTATTAAATTGTTTTTCTAACTCAAGTAAATCGGTTCTGAGTTCTGCTTCTTTCGTAGACAATTCTTCAAGCATCATTGCTGGGTCCATATATCTTAAATAGTAATGGTAACTTATTTATTCTACACTAAATACTAGAAAAAGTCAAAATGGCATCTCAAAGAAAGATTTTCAAAAGAGTTGGTATAAGGAGAGATAAGAATTTCTCCGATCTCTCCGATTCAACAGCTGCATTGAATAACTTGCTTGATACACTTGTTGATAGTGTTGATGCGACTTTTATATCTGAAGATTTAGACGCAATTCGTAATTCTTTTGCAGAAGGATTGGGTCCAACTGAGTATAGAGAATTTATTGGTAGTGCTGTAGAGGAAACCAATACCAGTGGAATCAACATTGGAGTTGTTCCTAGAATCACATATCAAAACCGTTTAGATAAATTTAAAGTTTCTTCTGGAAATCCTAGACTTAATGGTGGTAATGGTCTTACCGCAAATTATTTTAATGAAGACCAAGTTAAAAATACCACAGATATTTTTACTGGAATTACAACTGGAGGAACACTCCCAAGTGATAATTTCTGGGAATCTGGGAATTTTCAATATACAGCAAAAATTCACCCACAATCAGTTAATACTGCTGGTGGTGCTCAATGGGATGGGTTTTTTATCCCAACTCAAACCGGTGTTTATAGATTTAGTTCAAACTCAACTTTAGGATTTACCGCTGATTTTCAAACTGAAGGATATACATCTGGTGTCGGAACTTTTACAGAATATTCTAGAGTTAACTTATCCAAATCAACTACTGGAACAACTGAGGGTACTGAAAGAGTTGTAATTCCAGCAGGAGCTGTGAAGAATATTGGTGTTGGTATGACTGCATCTGGTTCTGGAATTCGTACAGGTTCTATAGTAAGCGGAATAGGCAATACTGGAATAATTACACTCGAAAACCCAGATGGTGATCCTATTACATCTATTGCTACTGGTACTATTAATTTTACTAGAGAAGCAGGAACTTCGGTTTCGAGTAGTTTTAATACGTATACATTAGAAAAATTTAATAGATATCGAATCAGATTTAGATTCTATGTCCCTTTTGGGTTAAGTGGTAGAGGACTTAATAAAGCAATATCTTTTCTTTTTCAATCCCCATCGTCCGAAAGTGGTGTTTATCTTCGGTATCATAACTTATATTCATTAGATTATGATTTTTCGGATGGAGTACAGGGTAGTTTTAATAAATTCTTAAATCAATCTGTATTCTTTGGCGGTGGTCTTATTGGTGGAACAAATAGTAATGAGTATGTAAAAATCAAATCAACTAAAAAAGTTGATATCAAATACATTCCCAAAACAACTCTTGCTGGAATTGTAAGAAAAACTTTTACTGCTAGCTGGTCTTCAGGTGTTAAAATTATTTCAATTTCTGATACTACGAATATTGAAATCGGTAATTATATTTTTGCATCAGGATTGACCTCAAATGTGAATATACCAGTTCGTGTCGTTGATGTTGTGATTAACGACTTTATTGTTATTGATACTGTAACTACAGGAACAGGATCTAATGCGACTGTTACTGCTATTAATCATCGTGGTTTTGTTAAGAGAGTTACAGCAAGTTCTAGTGGCGGAACAGTTACTATTAGTAATGGAAATACCAATGACCTTAGAAGTAATCAACTTGCAATATGGGATGGTGTCTCAAGTTATACTGGAATTACTACTAATGGTTCATCTAATCAAGTAACTCTTTCCCCTACCCTAGGATTTGGTACTAGAGCACTTTACTTTTATGAATCTAGAGGTCTGATTGATAAGGCATTGAGTTCTTTCTGTGTTCCTGCTCAAACTCAATGTATATTAGTAAATACATCAGCAACTGCAGGTGATACAACAATAACAGTTGATAATATTTCAGGAACAATTGCACCAGGTTGGGTAATTCAAGGATTCCCATTTGCATCAGGAACAACAATTTCTTCAATCGTAGGCAATACTGTTACTGTAAATCCAGCAATTACCAAAAACATTAATCCTGGTTCTAATTTTACTGCTACAAATTCTGGTCAAGACAGATCACTCTGCTGCCCCCCAACAGACACCTCACCACCATTTAACCCAACTGAGGAAGGATTAGAAACAACCACTACTTCACCGAATCTTGAACTTACCGGTGGTAATGTTAAATTTGATGCATTTAATGCAACTGTAAATACATCTAAAATATCTTTATATTCTTCTACGAACAAATCCAATAATAGACTCCAATTGAAAGGTGGAGACGGAATCACATATAATATATTATGCGTGTAAAAATCAAAAAAGGTTTTTAACCAATTTTTTGCCGGAGATTTTTAATCGCCTTTTTTGGAATTAAAAGTTGATTTTGGTTCAGGGAGTCATCAACAGATAGTATGTCTCCCCATTAATTATAACCGGAACCTTGTGAGTGAACGACTCTACATCTACTTCTGAACCAGATGTTTGATTCACTCCAGTAATTGTAATATTATTCGCAAATAAAAGTTCTCCTATTGTAACCTCAGCACTGTCTGTCTTTAGGTCTAGACCATCGATTGACCATGGATTATTATCAGTTGAGAATGCCCTAGTATTTCCAATAAAAATACCCGGAGACTGTTCACCACTAAGTGCTGAATTGGTAGTATTAAACTGACCGGGATCAAATAGATTGATTGTTCCTTCAAACTTTATGTCTTCATCTGTAGTTGTGTTATCTGTACCTTTGTATTTTTTCTCAACAAAGTATCCCGCATTCTCAACATTTGCTTGAGTTGAATCAAAAGTATCATTGATTGAGTCAGATAAGTAAGAATTAAACTCTTCATTATCCTGAACGTCTGGTTCTGTAAAATTAAGTATATTTTGTTGATGGACGAATTCCTTTCTAATAAAATCAAATTGAGGTGGAGTTGATGTTATGTTAATCGTGCTTATACCAACTGTGCTGTCAAAAAATGATAACTTAAATTTAGATTCAGAATCAGAATTACATATAAAATATTCAGTTCCAGCATTTAGAGTTGTTGAACCTACACTAACAGATTGACTTACAGTAACAACATCATCATCTGTATATACAAACTGTATATTGGACTTAAATGTTATCTTTGCATTAGTCAACTCTCCTGATTCAGCATTATCAGTGAATAATACATTATCCAATTTATATGTGAAGAATGTTCCCCCAGATCCTACAGTTTGTGTAGCAAAATTACCATTAAAAATTGTTGACCCTGTTCCAGTAGTAGTTACGTTCTCAAGAACGATAGCTTCACCCGGATATGTATTGTAAGGAACTGTTGTTGTTACAGTAACTAAACTTGACTTAAAGTCATCACTGTCTTCATAAATTACTGACGAGATTGAATTAACATCTAAGACTTTATCTGTACTAAAAATAAACTCATCAGTAATCAAATTTACAGAGTTGAATGCTAGATACGAAGTATTTCTTAGATTATTTTGTATAACTCTTAAGTCACCAGCAACTCCTACACCACCCAGATTACTCAGTGATAAAACGTCATTCGTATTTTCTTCAAAATTTAGATCTCTTCTAAATCCTTGGTTCTGTTTTACTGGCATTGTTTTTTAATCGTGAGTGATGTTCCAACCTTTTTCTCTCAAAAGATCGATATTATCTCGGGCATCATTACTAATTCTGGGAGATCCGCCATTACCACGAAGATTTACTGTGACTCTTCCACGATTTACGGATACCCAGCTATCGTATAAATCTTGAAGTATTTGATCAAGTGCTTGTGCTGATAAATTATTATTAGACAAGTCTATATATCTAATTCGATACAATTCCTTAAATGAACCTGTTTTATACCCTGTGAAATTATTATCAGACATGATCAAATAATATAGTCTAGGGCATTCACTAAAGTCTGGGATTTGCCCAGAAATTTGATTATTATGCACATAAAGATACCTTAAGGCAGGTAGATTTTCAAATTTTCCAATCCCAGTAAGCTGATTATCCTGTAAATATAGATTAGCAAGTTTTGATAGATTTCTATAAGTTGGAATTGCGTTGGTGAATTTATTATTGTTAAATTCTACATATCTTATATTTTGATTAGCTGCTAGGTTTGGTAATGATCCAGTAAAAGCATTTGAAAATAATCTAAGAACACTCAGATTAGGATTACCACCAAAACTTGGAAGGAGACCACCAGTTCTACCATAAGAACGATACCAAAAATAAGAAAGAGCAGTAATATTTGCAAGGGCATCAGGATGAATATTACTCGTCAATAGACTTCTAGAATCTATGTAAATATTCCTCAACTCTGGAGTAAATTGGAAAGTTTCTTTTGGGATTACGTAACTATCATCAGGTGTATTCCCATTATATCCTCCGCCTCTTATATTAGTGTACCTTAAGTCAAGTGTATCTAAACTTGGATTAGTGAATATTGGAAATCTACTCCCAGAAAGAGATGCACTGTATAATCTAATAGAGGTAAGTGCTCCACAACCATCAAATCTATAATCAATGCTATTTTCTTTATCAATTAGTTTTCCAAGACTTCTAGTATAAGTTGCGGTAAACGTTACTAATGAATTTTTTCCAGCAAGTCCAGCGGGAAATTGCAGTCCAGTTCCACTAATATTGATGTCTTTAATAACATTATTATTACTGGATATTGTTATTACACCACCTAAGTAATAATTGGAACTCAGTGAGAGACTAATGAGATTTTCTAACTGATTAATACTATATTGACCTTCTGAAGTATTACCAGATCCAATTGATCTAAAGTCATTACGTGTAACACTATAAGTTTCTACTGTACTTGCAACATTAGGAAGCGCTGCGTTGCCTGCAGAATCAGGGTGGAAATATGCTCCACCACCTCTACCAACATGGAATACAGTTAACGATGGAAATCTATCGGCAAATATATTCTGTGTGATTGAACCATAAAAAGTTCCTTCCAAATATAATTGCGTAAGTGTAGAAGGGATCTTATCTAATATCGTATCTGTTCTTACACTACCATCGTTGAATGTTAGAGAACCATCATACGTAGAATTCTGTAATTTCCTTTCATTTTCAAATTCACTTAGATAGAATGGATTTCTTCTTAATAGCAATATATTTAAATTTTCTGCAATACCAGTGGTTCCTGATGGAGTATTGTTAGTCGTTAAGATTGGGAACTCTCTTAATCCATTATAAGAAAGATCAATTTTTGTTGCTGATTGAAACTTAACTGCCGGTAAACTTCTAATATTTGCAGATGTGATAGTAATTTCACGAATTTTATCAGGGTTGTAATAAAATTGTATAAATCTTTCTCTAGAAACTGAAGACCTATATCTTATTGTAGATGTTGTATTGCCTTGATTTTTAAAACTTGAATATCTATTTGCATTTCCTGTCTCGATAATCTTCCAACTTGCAGGAGTATCACTAATTAAATCTGTTAATTTAATTGTTGCATTTAACTTCCTAAAGAACCCCTTGAATACGACAGGGATACCTTTCATAGCATAAAGAGTTACTGTCTGTCCACCAATAGATGTTTGTATTTTATGTGTAGGAAACTCTGAAGGAAATTCCTTTGCCTGTGGTACGATAGAAGTCTGAAGTCTTGGACCTGTACCAGTTGCTGTTCCAAATTTTAATGCTCCACCACTACGAATTCCAAGTCTTGCACCATAAGAAATTGGAGAGGTAGATAATACTGGACTTGCCGCAGAACTCCATGCACTAGTCCTTGAAGTTGAAATATCTGCAATCTTAATGGTAGCACTACCACCAGTTCCATCAACATACCTATATCTAATCGCATTACCACTCAATGAACCATTGATTTTTAAATTACCAAACAGAGAACCATCTGTTCCTGCTCTTTCATTAAGCAGACCGCTAAACGTATTACTATCTCTGAATAGTCTATCTAAAGTCTTATATAAAGGATCAACTAGTCGTGAGAAACTAATCCAATCATTACGTGTTGCACCAGCATCACTTGAACCAAGAATTACTTCTAAATCCAGAGGAGGAAGATTAATATTTTGGAGTGATATGTTTTTATTTTCAACATCAGCAAAGGAACTGAGTACATTAAGACCAAATAGTTTTGGATTTTTAAGTGACATGTATCTTTCCTATTACCAAGTAGCGAGTGCTGATCTTTTCCAAGTGTTTGTTGCAACACAGACATATAGATAACTGGCATCATAACGAATATCACCTGCAGTGCCAGCACTAGTTGCAGAGGAAGGTGCAGAACCTTCTACTGTAATTTCACCAGTAACACCACTGACATCTATACTAAAACTACCAGTCAAAGTATCAGAATCAGTAATTTCCTGAATCTGATTTGCGCTAGCATTAATTATGAGGGGTCTACGGTTCGCCATTATAACCTAAGGTTTCTTTTATTTATTATTGTTCTTTATAGTTCAATGTTGCTTCAATTTCACCTGAAGTACCATCATCAAGTTTTTTAGCAACTAGGAAGAATGCTTCAAGGTTCTGATTGTCTGGAGTAATTACAGTACGATCAGGTCCAAAGATCTTAGACATATCAATCTCACTAGTTTGGTTTTCACCAATATAAATTGTATCAACAGCTGTTGATGGTCTAAGATTCTGTTCATTTTGTTTATCAATTAAAGAAGATGAAAGTCTAGAAACCTCAAGGAAATTAGTTGGTGCTGCTCCTTGTGTGTCTGCTTCTCCACCAGCATTAGTAACCTCTGCATTATCACCAAGTGTATACAATTTGGGAGAAATTGTTCTTACAAAATTTCCTGATGTTTCTCTGATAGAAATATTATTAATAGCAGCATTGTCACCAAGTTTTGCAAAGAAGTATAGTGGATATGGATCATAATTAAACAACTTTTGTCTAGTTGGATTTTTGCTTGCTGTAATTTTAATCGGTCTAATATCAATAGAGAAATCAGAACCTGGACTTCCAAGAGATTCACTGATTTCAATCCAATTAAATATATCATTATCAGCATTGAAGTACTGTTTAACCTCTCCCACAAATGTTGCAGATGATGGAGATAATTCTGAAGTTAATTTAATTTGACCACCATCGTAATCAATTCCTGTTGGAAATGTTCCTTGCTTTAGTATGAATAATCTACCCAATGGATCTGGAATAGATGGATCAGCACTGGGACCTGGCAAATAGTTGACTTGATTTAATCCACTAATTTCTGAAGTATCCAGAACTTCAACAGTTACTAATGAACATCTACCAGTAGAATTACCTGGAGGAGAAGGAATTCTATAGTCTAAAGCCATTCTTCTTGGTGGATTTGTATTACTCCAAGCTTCATTTCGCTCAGTACCATTTTCATCTTGCCCAGCCCTTGCATGAGTGTGTTGAGCATATAAAACATCACTACCCTCTTTTGGGTGACCTGTATATAAAATAGTTGTTAATCCTGCTCCGGGACCAGAACCAGGTTTGATGAAACCTAATAAATCTAAACCAGATACTGAAGGCGTATAGTTTGTCATACCCACTGTAAAGTCAGCAAAGTGGTTATACGAATCACCTTGTGATGGATTTAAGAATTGAATTTCAATTTTAGAACCAGTAAATTTAAAGTCACAAGCAGCATAGTGGTTATCCTGACTACTCAAACGAATTGGATATCCATAAGTTGAAACACCAGGACCAGCATTTATAGTAGTTACTATACCAGAAACAGCATCTCTAACTTGAATATTATATTCTCTATCCGCAAGAGTTGGATAACCATCTGTACCAGGATACCCCTTGATTGTTGCAGTTTCATAACCTAAAAATGTGTCTCCAACTCCGGTAACAGGATCTTGCAAATCACTAATGTATGCATTCCAAATACTTGGAGCAATGAGTTTAGAACCAAGATCAGACAATTGAAAATATGAATCATTAGCTGCTGCAAGTGTCCTGCCATCAGTGAATTGAACTTCAACACTTGGTCCAGATGTAGTAGCAGCAATTCCAGGAGTATATACATGCCCAAATCCAGGACATGCTCTACATTTTACAACTTCAACCTTTGCTAAAGAATCACTGGTGATGTTCAGAGTGGTTGGAATGATTAACTTTTTGTTCTTAATTTCTACACCAGTACTATTCAGTATAAACTCTTTTGGTGTAATTCCAATTAAAGACTTTTCATTAATTTTATTGATAGATTTTACTTTAGAACTTGAAGAGAATATTTGTGAAGTTCCTTCATCACCACCATCAATATAGTACGATGCACCATACTTATAAAGAAACTGTGGTGTTCTAACATCAGAAGTTTTAGCAACATCAAGTGAGTATACTAATCTAAAATATGAATCCTCTAAGCAAGGAGAACCCATTGAGTTTTCAATAACAAATGTATGAATGACTACCCATCTTGCTTCACCAGGACCGGCAGGAATATATGCATAGAACCTAGCACCAATAGCACCATACCAACCAAACTCAATCTTGTACATTGTAACCCTATTAGGTTGAATCAAATACCCAGATGGTCCGTTACCATTCAGTGGGTCACCATTAAAGTTATCTCTAGGAACTTCAATAGTCCAGTATTCTTGACTGTCAAATGGGTCGCCAGTTTGTTTACGAACTTGATCCAAAGCAGTTAATCCACTTCTTTTCAGTGCAGATACGGGAAGAGGTATTGTGCTTCTACGAATAATTTTAAGTTGTCCGGCATTGATTTGAAGTATATACTGGTCTGTAGGGTTTTTAATACCCCACTCCAGTGTGACACCACTAACAGTTTCTGTAGATGACCTTAGACCGAACGTGAATCCACTGATACGACCGGGTTGATACCTGAATACTCTTCTAGACTGAAGGTATGCATATCTTTTATCACCATCACTATATCCTGGACGAGTATCATCCGAACCATATGGTCCACCAGTTAAGTTTAGTAAATTAACTGAAGCAAAGGTGAATGTAGTTGAAGTAACTGGATCGACGAGAATACTATCTCTAATATCTCTCCAAACATCAGTCCATGTATCAATTAATGCAAACGACTCATTAATACCAGCAGCATAAACAACATCACCCGATAATACATATACTTGTGATGGATCTAGGAATTGTTGTTTCCATTCAGTAGAATAACCCTGACTTGATCCTGGACCACTATTATAATAAGTAAATAACTTATTACCAAGATCAATAAATTTTAAATAACGATTGAATAAATCTTCATTGTAGAAACCTACCTGAGCAAATCTAGGTCCAAAAGGATATGAATATGGTACAGCAAATGCTTCTAATCTAATACCAGATTCTTGTACTTCTTCTTTTGTGCCTGCATTATATCTATCACCATAAATTGCATTTGCTCTCCTGTCCCAAGTACCAAAACTAGTACCACTAGTAATTGCATAGAATTCAAAATCATCTTCATTCAAACCATAAGATGATACATTTGAAAATAAACTTAATTGTGTTTCTGCTCTGTTAACACCAAGAAGTGTAGTACTTACATCACTAGACTCTCTAAATTGTTCCTCTACTTTGAAGACATTATCAGACAGGTTTAATTGTTTTACTGCTCTGCCAATAGATACTAAACCTGTTTGTATGCCTGTAATAGCAACATCATTCGACAATTCAATCCTAGAATTGTATACATTTGAAACAAAAGTTCCATCTGGGATTCCAGCACCTTCTACTGTATCAAAAGGTTTAACGTATACTGTGGTAGAAATACCAACATCATCACGGAAATATAATTTGTTTTTTAAACCACCCTGATCGGAAACTGTTTTAACATCGACAAAGGTGTATTGTGAAAATTGTGTCCTTCCTAAACCAATATCAACAGAACCACCTGATACACGAGAGACATTTTGACTAAATGCGACTAAAGAACCACCACTCTGTAGTGCAGATGCAGCATTAATGCTAACGTCAAAGTTTACATTGTAGGTGGCTGTATGTAATCCAACAGTTGAAAAACTTAATCTACTGTATGCATCTTGATTTTCCTTTGGGAATACAACAGATGTGGATCTTTCTGCTGTCGCATCAGCAACGAAGAACTGATCCACATTTGTAATGAGTGGTGTTCCAAATTCGTCAGTTAATATTTCTCCGTTGGCAATGTTATAAAGAAGATCTTCATTCTTTGGAATAATAGTTACCGGGCGTTTATCATCACCCAGTTTTACGTCCTTTCCTCCGTTCGCCATGGATCACTGCTCCTCCCAAGTAAGACTTACTGATACATTTCCTGTCGCTGTTGGAGCACCTGCAGCAGGAGAGAATAATCCGGGTTTGTATTCTTTCTGTGTGGACCCACATAGATATAAACTATCTACAATATTTGTGAGTGGGAAAGAAAGATACTCTTTATTGTAGTCAAAGTAAGGAGACAAGTCATAGTTCTCACCGGATGCAGGGATGTAGAGACTTGCTACAATTGTTCCTGTCTTTGGAATAGGCGATTTATTCTGCGGACTCACTTTGATTGAAGATAATTGTGCGAGTGTGAATTCACTTGGTTCTGCACCAACTGAGTTTCCTTCTGCGTCTGCATCTTCTTCTCTAATAAATGGTTCAGTATTATTCAGAATAATATTATCGGAAGTTGATTCTAAAGCATAGAAGTAATAACTATCGACATCAATGCCTTTTGTTCTATCCTTACCTCTATTTTCTAGGTAACCTAAAACTGAGATTGGTTTTTGTGAAGCATCAGTTTCAAAGTATCCTCTGATGTAACCATAAGCACCACCACCAATGTCTCTAATGTATTCAGCATGAGAACCAACATTACCTGTACTAGCATCAGTAGTAACACTGAATACTAAAGTGCTTCCACTAGTTCCACTACGAAGTGTAACTGGTCTGCTATAGTCACCAGAGATTGCTCCGTTAAAATCAGTTCCACCTGGCGCATTACCATCAAAGATTGGGTCAGTGGTGCGAGGATATACTTTAATAGCAGTGTTATTGTCCAGAGAACAAGTGAATGCTAAAGACTCTTTCTTAATTCTGATTTCAGTTCCGGCACTCAATCCATGGGAAGAAGATGTAGTTGCAGAAATAGTACCAGTTGTAGAATTATATGTAACTGCTGTGATTGCATACTTGGTACTAGTATTGAGTGAAGCAATTGCATTTGTAAGGTCACTGCTACCAGGAACAAATGTATGTGCTCCAGTATATTGAATCAAGGGGAGTTCAACTGGAGTTGGTTTCCCTCTCTTACCAATATTAACTACAGTACTAAGTTGTGGAAGTGCTGCAGATGGTTTTACGATTACTGAAGTTGTTTGGAAGACAGGTGACTTTAAAAGGTCAACCTTAACAACTGCATCAGAACCAGTAGACATTCTGGTTGGATACACCTGAGTTCTGTTTCTTACGTCTCTACCTGTGCTGCTTTGGATAAAGTCTCTACACTTAATACCAACCAGTGGTGTTACACGGTTTGGAATAATCGTGATGGTAGATGAAGTAGTAGCATTCAGTGGAGAGTTAAGATGTATACGATTGTTAGCCGTATTTACATAAGTAACTTCAATGTTTTGGTCAAGAGGGTCAGTGGTTATAATCTTTGCACCAGTATAGTATGCAGTAGACAAACCTGATGTTGCACCAGCAACAATGTATGGGTCATTCGTATCAGTTGCAGCAGCAAGTGATGCCTGTGTGGTTCCACTTCCGACTGCAAATTTTCTCTTTAATCCATATATTTCTTCTTCTTGTGGGGTTCCATGACTGAACAATTTAACTGTTCCACGGTCACCACCATCAATGTAGTATGAAGCACCATACTTAACAATATGTTCCGATGCACTACCATAACCGAATGCACTTGCAGGTCTTAAAGCATTAGGATATCCATTTCTATTCGGGTTACCTCCACCATACACAAGATACGTGATAGGAAGGGTCGCATTGCCCAGTGAGGAGACCTTCAACTGGTTTGATGCCCGTAGATGATGAACTCTAACCCAACGTGCCTCTCCGTTGCTTACAGGCACATACGCAAGGAACAGAGCACCCACAGCACCATACCATGAGAACTCAATCTTATACATGGTAACCTTTGTGAGGTCAAGGTCCCAAATACTAGTATCAGTTACGATTTCACTGGTGTCTTCATCAATTACAAAAGAACCTGCTCTCTTATCTGCAACAGCATCACTATAAAGTAAGTCATCTGTTAGGGCATCTAATCGGTCACCACTAAATCTAGACCTTGGGATACGATATTCATATACTCCCCAATATTGAATGTCTACATTTTGATTGACCCACTTATTATAATAATTATTAACATTCAAAATCTGTTCTTTAAGTGTACTACTTAATGCAGAACTTAATGATGTATCGATATAACCTTCACTGGCATTGTCTGCATTCGTATACTTATACGGGAACATACCAGTTGGTTTAACTGAAGCAGAGTATCCTGTGGTGCCTGTAATAGCACTATTAGATGTTGGTTGAATAAAAGGAACCGGAGTCACTAAAACATGTGATGTAAAACCTGTACCATTGGTTGGAGTTACAGCAATACCATCCAAGTCTGTAAGTGTAGCAGTACTGATACCAGTGGTAGTATTAACACCAACTGAAGCAACCTTATAAATCTTCTCGTCAAACAATCCACCAATTGTAGAACTATTGGAACCTTTTTCATAAGAAACATACTGTCCAGCTGTAAGACCAACAACATAACCACCACCATTAGATGCATAGAATGTCTGAACGGTTGAGACACCAACATTAACTGTAAACTGTTTTACACCATCAACTCTTACAACATTATATCCAGTTGTTCTATTGGGGTAATACTTTGGTGTTGTACTATACTGACAGGTCATTCCGATACCAGTCAAGGTAACGAACTTACCATTCTTATATCCGTGATCATCCTCGGTTGTGATTGTCATCAAACCAGTGTTGATATTATACACTGCGTTTGTAATTGAGTTGGCAAGACCAACCATACTAATTACACTACTATCAAAGACTGATGTAATACCTACTTCATGCCTTGGTTGCAGGAGTGATTCATCATAAACAGCAGCATGAGTCATCATCAAGTTATCTCTTAAGATAACAAGGTCACCTAATTTACGGTTAGTATATCCAGGAGGAACAGAGGTAGCACCAGCACCTACAGATTCAGATGCTCTTGGTTCTAGAGCATTGTATAAATTTGTTACACCATAATCTGAAGTCTGTTGACCAGCATTAGTACCAAATTCTAAAGGGTTAGCGAAAGTATTTGCTTGCGTTCTTCTTACAACAGAAAAGTTATCTCCGGTTCCGTCATTCCTTGATTCCCAATAGTATCCATCGTAGTTATCAAAGATACCATACTTACGTACTGCTGGATTCTTAATACCAGCACCATTAGAATTGATTAAAGTTGTTTTGACACCAAATGTAGCAGCAGAAACACGACCAGGTTGGTATCTAAAGAATCTCTTAGATGTTAGAATAGCAGATTTATCAGCAGGTGCTTCAAGTAATGCACCAGATTCTTCTGGGACATGGGTTAAACCCCAACCCATTGTTTGTCCAATACCAGCATATATTGTGCCAGAAGCATTACTAACCGAGGCAAACTGCTCTGGTGTTGATGTCCATTCTGTAGGATTAACATCATAGGTGTTAACGTCCGCAAAAATACCAAGAGCAACTTCTGATCTTGGTATTCCTAGAAGTGAAAGAGCAACTTCTGATTGAACTTTATTCTGTTCTACAACTGGAATTGCAGATTGATCACTTGCAATAACAACAGGAATTGATTTGTCAGATTTTTGTTGCCCAGGAGGGACCGGAGCGGTTCTACCTACAACGGTTACCGCTGAATTAGCATTTACGTTTGTATTGTCTGGCATGGATTAGATTACTCCGACTCTTCCTTTGGCGATTACGAATTGCTTCCTTATAACTATATATCCACTCGCGTCACCGTCTTCATCGGATTCAAGTGTAAATCCAGTCAATTTCAGTTGTTTCTTTGCAGCATTAATGGTAACTTTCTCTGAAACAGAAAGCACCTGACTCGCAAGATTTGGAGAAGATGAATGATCAACAAGTTTCACAACATCTCCGACAGATATAATATCAAAATTATCTCGATTGGCAAGCATAGCTCTATATTCAGTTGCACCAGCACCAATGAATGGTGAATTATTCTTATACCACTGTCCAGAACTAATTCCAATATACGTTGAAATACCACTAGGAAGATCTAGGTATTCCTGTGCGATAATATTATATCCAAGAGAACTGGTGAGACCGATTTGACTGGTCTTGGAAAGAGGCATTGAAAGATTAATATAACCATTCTGTCTACCGAATTCCCCAGCATTGACTGTGGTAACATCAAATTCAACAAATCTAGTTCCAAGAGTTTCATTTGTGGTTCCCTGACCAACAATGGTTCCGATACCAGCAGATACGATAGTAACCTTACCGGTACTAATATCTTTAGGATCTCCATCTTCAATGTACTGCAGTACGGGACCAACAAAATCTGCTGCTCTATCAATAGTAACGTTGATAGAATTGAAATCACTATCGTAGATATCTGGTGATGGGATATACTCATCAGATGGTCCGAGGATAATGTTGTTGCTAGTGGTAATCTTACCAGTTGCATATGTTCTAAGACCAGTTCCACAGTTGCGGATGATGTTACCACCCGTAGAAACTACAGAAGTAACAGAAACATCCACAGGTCCAGGATAATTCTCAAAGACAGAATCATTGATTCTCAGAACTGTAGACTCTTGTGCATTAATTGGTTCATATGGATATCTATCAGTAATGGAACCATCAACAAAGGATGAGTTCTCAATAGATATTCTGTTACTTTCTTTAATCAGTAAACCGTGTGCAGGACTATTGCGAAGTTCAATATTCTTAAAGAGACTTGAGGAGATTCCTCTGAAGTAGACCATGTAGTTATCATCATCTGATTCAAATCTAATGTTGTTTGAATTGTTACCGTCAATAGTAAGATTATCAATTGTGATATCTGTACCGTTAGTGACTCCAATACCAACGAAGTTGTTATCAAATGCAAGGGAATTACCTGCTCCATCATTTACATCATTAGCGAAGAATTGCTGCTTCAGGATAGTATTCTTTCCTGAACCCTTAATGGTAAATGCTGTTGGTATGATAAGTTTCTGTGCAAGATATACTCCACTAGGAATATTGATGTAACTACCACCTTTTGCAAGAATATCATTGACTGCTAGGGTAAGACCGTAGGTGTTATCGTGTACAACTTTAACATTTGTATTTGTTCCAAATCCAGCAGTATTATTCAAGTTGTATTGACCGTTTACAGTGATGCTGCCTGCTTCAATGGATACAATTTCATCCATTGCCCATCCCCTTCTCTGTCCAGTAGTTGCAATATTGGGGAAGTGAATTTGATCATCATCAAACTGATTCTTATTATCATTAGGTGACCATTCAGTTTGATCGTAAGTTCCAAAATCTTTGTATGTGATACCAGAAGTTGCATTCGTCAGTTCTTTAGGACCAAGAATTCCAACTAACTTTGCATTATTAATGTTTGCAGCACCAGCATCAGCAGACTCTTGACGATAAACCAAGATACCATGATTAGTATCTGACCTATTCAATGTAAGAGTAACGTGATTTTGATCATTGAAATTATCAATTGCTACCTGTCCGACACCTGCTGCTGGATTAATTTGAGTACCAACACCAACCTTACCAGTTCTCATATGATACTGAGCAACCCAGTAACGATATCGTCTAACAGTAGTAGCAGTTCCAACCTTAGAGAATGAAGGAACAGCAGGAATACCACTAACCAATGAACTATCACTAGATAGATTTGCACCAAACACTTTGACTTTTTCGCCAACAGCAAATTTAGCGGTGCTGATTCCAGAAATTCTAAGTTTGTTATTGACGTTGCTACCAGTTCCAGTATATACTGTTCCGTCATTACTAACGCCATAACTTGATAGAGAGAATATATCAAGTGTATTGATATCAACTAACTCATATCCATCACCAGCAGCATTGACTTTCAGAACACGATTCTTAGCAAAAGTAGATTCTTCGCTTGTGTTATTTGGAAGATCAGTAAACTTGAAGTTCTCATAGACATTAGCACGGATTGTTCCGTTAACATCTAGTTCAAACTTAGGATCAGCAGTCTTGATACCGACATTCTGACTGGACTTATTAACAATCAGAGATGGACTTGCATCAGAACCAACCTGGAAGGATGGATTTGATTGAGCATTGCCCTGTAACTGCAGTTTGATTGCAGTAATACCATCAACCACATCAGTGTTAGTGATCTTATTGGTGAAGTTGACTGGTCCTCTGAACTCAGAAGGCAGGTTTCTGTTAGGACCACCACCAACACGCAGAGTGTTTCTTACATA
>Ga0181419_1000142_pt1 | contig 24463 bp, 33 predicted proteins | sample 42SPOviralmetaG_FD_130144 | JGI IMG/M metagenome (GOLD analysis project Ga0181419, IMG submission 130144) | Marine viral communities from the oligotrophic San Pedro Time Series (SPOT) site, San Pedro Channel, CA, USA - 42 SPOT_SRF_2013-04-24 | ecosystem: Environmental > Aquatic > Marine > Strait...
GAAAATTAAGAGATCAATTTGAGACTATTCATAAATATAGACAACAATACAAAAAAGAAGAACTAGAAAAGTTATCACAGGAAAAAAGAGAAAAAGCTTCGCAGATTAAAAAATTACTATCTGAGCAGAAAAAACAATTAAAAATGTATACCGAAGAAATTTCTAAACTAAGTTCAACCCGTGATCGCGCAATAAGAAACGCGGTAAGGTCGGGATCGGCAAAAAATGACGCACAAGAATTATATGACAGGCAAAACCCAATGTATGTTAACACCGCCGGAAGTATAATAGTCTTAAAATCGAATATTTCTAGTCTTCAAAATGAACTTAAAAATTACACGGATTAATATTTAATTATGGAAAGTAACTGTTACTTTTCTGAAAATTTAATAATTCCAGAAAATGTAATAAATGTTTATACCACTCATTCTCAGGCTACACAAATTAACAAGATTATAAAAATGTTTATAAATTGTGATTCTATAATCACAGATGCTACGGCCGGGATTGGCGGAAATGCTATTCATTTCATAAAGCATTTTAAAAAAGTTAATTTAATTGAAAAAGATAGTTATATGTACAGTATTCTTTGTAAGAATACAAATGTCCCAAACTTTACTTACAATTGTTCATATAACTGGGTTAAATTTATGTTAAAACAAGACATTGTTTATTTTGATCCACCATGGGGTGGTAATAATTATAAAAATAAGAAAAAGATAGATCTATATTTAGATAACATTAATATATTAGATATCATAAACGAAATTTATACTTTTACTAAAATAGCAGTTCTAAAAGTTCCCAATAATTTTAACGGGTCTAGAATAGACACTTCTTTCTGGGATAATAAAATATTTAATATTACCAAAAACAAAAAATGTGTATATAGACTTATTGTTTTTTATAAACCGGTTTAAAGACAATTCATATTTAAATGTATAAGTAAAATACCTGTACGGTTGCCCGAGTGGTCTAAGGGGGCAGACTTAAGATCTGCTGGCGTAAGCCTCGTGGGTTCGAACCCCACACCGTACAGATATTTTACCAAATTAAAATATATTCATTAATGTTGTATTATGAATATAGCTATTTCTGGATTTTCGGAATCGCCTGAAGTTAAAAAAATACTTCAAAACAACTTTACAATATCTGAAGTTATAGACGATAATGTAAAATTTCTTTTAACAAAGAAGAACGTGGATGATATACAATATAAATCCTCAAAGATTAAGCAAGCCATCACTAAAAATTTGCCTATATTATGTTTCGAGGATCTTAAGAAAGAAGATTTAATTAAACAACTTAAAACATTATAAGATAAAATAGTGTAAATGGCTGTGTTTTTACCATTATATGAAAGAATTCATTTAAGTTATAATGAAAATGAAATTACTGATTTAATGTATGATCAATTAGACGACCTTGTACAAAAGCATAATGATGAAATGGTAGAATTATACGCGGCATTTTACATTGGGTCCTTGTTTTGTCTAACTTTTTTTTACGTTATGTATATAATTATATCTTAAAAGTTAATTTTTTACGATCTGCATTTTTAGTTTTTGTTCTTTTAGTTAAAAAATCGTGGTATTTTTTGGCTAATGTGTAAGATTTTTTCTTTTTTCTTTTAAGTACTCTAAGTCTTACCATAAGTATCATCGCAACCTGTTTAATTCTTTTATGGGAGTATTTTCCAGATTTATAAAGACGTTCTAATTTACGAATAGTTTTCAATGTGTCTGAATAAGTTTTATATTTAATGGGTATGGTATCTTTTGGATTTTTGTCTATGTATACGTCAAATGATTTTTTAGGATTTTTTGGATTAAAAAGAAATTGTTTCTTACCAAAGCATACTTTTCCTCCTCTTGGGCCTATGCAACCCTTTTCATTCATTTCAAGAGCTATTGCAACAGCTTGTTTGTGTAGATAACCTTCTTTCATTAATTTTTTAATTTTGTATCCAACGGGGGTCATTTATAGTTTATTCTAGAAAATTAATAATCTAAATAATTATATTTTATGGCAGAAAAATAGATAACCTAAATATTTTTAATAAAGATAAATTAAAATAATGAATATATTCTTTTTGTCTTTGAATCCCGAAATATGTGCAAAAATGCACTGCGACGCGCATGTAAGAAAAATGATATTAGAATACGCTCAAATGCTTTGCTCGGCTCATCACGTGTGTGGTAAATATAAAAATCCAAATTTATATAAAATTTCTTTTAAAAACAACCCATGTACAGTATGGACGCGGGCAAGCTCAGGAAATTACACCTGGCTTTACACTTTATTCATAAATTTATGCAAAGAATACACGCATAGATTTGGCAAAATACATGCATCTCAAAAACAATTAGAACATTGCCTGTCTTTTATTCCTGTTTATATTCCAAATGGTAATATAACAAAATTACATCAAGCCATGCCAGAAAGATGCAAACATACCCGCGACATTCAAGCATATTATAATTATTACAATATGGAAAAAACTTATTTTGCAAAGTGGACGAATACAGACATTCCTTATTGGTACAAAAATTTAAATAAAATTTAAAATATGTTATAATTATTAAATATAAATGGAAAATAGTTTTTACCAATTTATAGTTGATAATTTTACACTTAGCGTGTTTGTATCTGTCATTGTGTATAAAATATTCAGTAGTTTATTGGATGATATAATAACACCTATATTACTCAATATAATAGATCCGCACCACTCCCTAACACAAGTAAAATTTGAACTCGGCGACTATTCAATTGAATATGGAAAGTCTTTTAGAGACGGTTTCGTTTCATTTGTTATTTTATTTATTATTTACTTTGTCTCTAGTACTATGAAATAATTTGAATCTTCTTTGTACATATTAGAAACTTTGATATTATGTAATTTATAATAATTGTCTATGTCTGATTTAATTTTTTTAAATTTTTTATCAAAAAAGACACTTTTGCGAAACTTGTAGTCATATGTTTCTTCTAATTCTATATTATCATTCTCATCGGAACAATTTATATAATACATAAATGTAGTATTTTCTGCGCAAAGCAAATCGTTTGGAGAAGGAATACATAATTGCCCAAGCAAGCATTCGTAAGCCTTATTGTACATATCAATGTATGTATCTTGAGTAGTTTGTTTTATATTTTCATCAAATGGGTTTAATATATAAAATTCCCAGCCATTGTTTAGCATTTTATATATTAAAATAAGTTTTGTTTTTAAATTAATTTTCGTCGGAAGATTCTTCTGAGTAACTTTCATCTGAATAATCATCTTCTGAATCAGAATCTTCTAAAAATTCTAGATCAGTTTCGGTCACCATTTCAAATTGCTTTTCTTTTAATTCTTCATCTGGAATGTCTGGTTTTTCTAGAAGGGGTGGGAATATTCTGGTTAGAACTTCTACTATTTCAGTTGTTATTTTAGTTTTATTTACACACTTGAATCTTACAAAAAGGTCTCCATAAGAACCCGGTTCTCCTAAAATAGGCATTCCACAACCACTAATCTTCTTTAACATGTCGTCTTCGTCTCCAAAAATATCAAATGGTTCTCCTGTTATTTTAAATGTTTCACCGTTTAAGTGTTTAAAATATAATACAGGATTATACGCCTCTGCTAATGAAATCTCCTTTTCAAGTAGTAAATTATTTCCATCTCTAATGAATTCTGAATGCTCTTCTACGTCAAGCGTAACCACTACGTCACCTGTTTCGTAGCCTTGTTTTTCATCTGCCATATGATTAAATCTAATAGTTTGTTCATCTATCATACCAGGTTCAATCTTAATTGATAACTTCTTCTTTTCTTCTTCATAAGATCCGTCAGTATCAATTTTGTTTCTTCTTAGAGCTAACTTTTTCTTAGTACCACTGTACAATTCTTCTAAACTTACTGACAATGTAAATGCCATATCTTTTGTTCGAGGGGCTATTGGATCATTGTCGTCTGAGTCATCTGATTCAATTTCAACAACTCTCTTTTTCTTTTCCTTTGTCTTTTCCTTTTCTTTTCTACTACTTGGTTGAGGATCAGATACATCTAATGATATTTTTGATTCTTCCTTCTTAACTGGTACTAACGGAGAAACCTTTTGTTTCCCCATTTTTTTACTACTAGCCATTAACATTTCTGGTTTCACAACTTCCGATACAGATTTTGTAATTTTAGAAATAGCGCTAGTCATTTCTTCTTCTGTAAGATGTTTCTTTCCGCTTCTCAATTCTTCAGGCGGTTCAATTTGGCTAGCCACTTTCTGTGCAAGTTTCATGATTTGACCAAAATCAGGGAGTTGCTGTTGCGCCATTTAATTTAATTAAATATTTAAAATAGTGATTATTACCGCGTTATTTATCTTTTACTTAGATCTATCTTATCCTTTTTATCCCCTTCTTCTATAAAAGTAACATTTTTTGAGTACCGGTTACCAGAAGGTTTTTTAGAAGAAGGTTTCTCGGTAGTCAATAAACTTTCAACTTTATCAAATGCCTTTTTACCTTTAAATATTTTAGAAGGATCATTATCTATAATAAGTAAAGGCACTACGTCAATATCTATACCCGTTTCAATTTTATCTTCTTTTACATTAATGTATTCTATTTCAGCTTCTTGTACTCTACTAACCTTTATTAAAAAATCTGTAGAAGCTTTACAATTTGGATGATAAACCACAACTAAATTAAGAGAACTCATTTATTTAAAATTTTCATTTAAATTATTAATTGTAAACGTAATTATCTTCTACGTCTAGGCGCGGTATAGATGTTTCTACTAACATCTGGTTCTTTAGGAATTTCTTTAACAGGTGGAGGCTCTACTGGTTTAACTTCTTCGGCGTCGGGTAATTCTTTTAGTAATTTTTTGGCTTCTTTTAAAATTTCGGGATCTATTTTGGATTTTTTAGCGCGGACAAAATATTCTGCTATTTTAGCCTTATTCTCATTTTCTATAGCTTCTTGGATTATATTTGTAAGCTCCGTCTTAGACATTATCTTTTTAGGATTTGTCTTTTCGTATTCTTCTATTACATCTACGAGTGTTATTGTTCCGATTATTCTTGTAAACATTTCGTTAATGTCTATTTTATTTTTAACAGCAAATTCTACTGCATCTTTTTCGGCGTTTACTTTTTCTATAATGTCGTATATAAATCCTCCGTCTGTAGTTAATTTACTAAATGCTGTATTTGCCACGGCTTCTAATATATCAGCTCTGGTTACTAGGGGTTTTCCATTTAACAAAGAACTAGGTGTAATAAAATTTGAAGGGACAGTGGTCATTTTAGAAATTTCTTCTTTCTTTGTTATTTCGTCTTTCTCGGGTAAATACACTATTGTTTTAAGATAATAATAATAACCGGGTAAATTATTCATAAAAGGAAGATCTTCGTTTTTAATTAGACAGAAAATAGGTACGGGTTTTGTAACAATTTCCCCTGTTTTTCTTCTAAACTCTTCTGTGTATAGTGTTATTATCTCTCCGGATTCTTTAATTTCACATATATAACTCCTATCATCTTTATTATATTCCTTTGGAATAACTATGTTTCCATTAACCGTGTACTCTTTGCCTGGTATTATTTTTATAGGCAATTTCATAGTCGTAGACGTTAGATTATATATTGTAATAGATGTATAACCGTCAATAATAATCTTTTCCGGCTTTGTAACATTATCTTTTGGTTTCAATAGGTCTTCAAATTGATCAATTAATGAGTAAGATTTTACTTCTAGTTTTTCCTCTGGTATTGTTTGTAATAATTTTTTGTGCGTGTTTAGGTTTTTATAATATTCTAATAATCTTATTTTTTGTTCTAGTGCAAGAGTGTTTATTTCTGCCTGTGTTAATCCGTTTAATTTAGTAAGTTCTTCTACATATTTTATAGATTTATCTATAGCAGTAGTCCAAAGTTTATTCTTCGAATAATCTTTAAATTTGACACTATTAATATCAAAATTTTTAAGTTCGTCAGATTCCACTATAATACCGTTGCATTTTTCATTTAACCATTTACATTTAAACTTAAGACCGTTTACATCTAGAGAATAAGAATTTGGATCGTCGCACGAATCTTTTGTTATAAATCTATTACATGTATTCAAAGAATCCATTTTTTTCTTTAAAATTTTCTTACTTGATACACCCTCTCTGAATAATTTACCTTTACCCCTGGCGTCTTTATATTCTACATTGATATAACTATCGCTTGTACCTGTATTTTTTGAATCGGTTTTTTGAAATATACATGGTCCCTCTACTATTACATATCCGTTGTCAACACGTTCTTTCAATTCTTCGCTATAAATAGGTATAGTGTGTTCATTAAATGAAAATGGTACCCCATAAATCTTAACCTGATCTTTTATAACAGTATAGACTTCGCCGGGCTCTTTGACACCAACCCGCGGTCTTATTGTATAATTTATTGTTTTTGTAGGAATTTTCAGATACTCATAGTATGTATTATACTCGATCGGATTAAAATTAATTTTATTAACTATTATATCCTTTTTGTTGTAATTATAAATAAATTGCATTATACTTTTATAAAGTTCAAATGAGTCTTCTAAAAGATCTAAGTTATAAATACTAGCTAACTGTTCCAAATCATATCTTGTATAATTTTCCTTTATTATGTTTCCATCGTTTCCGTACGCGTTAAACATTGGGTAAAATCCTCCATAAACATAATAATCACCGACTTTGATATATTCCGGGATATACTCCCGTCCTTGTCTAAATTTAACAGGTTTTTCTACAACAACTATAGGAGGTTTGTAAGTATTATTCACAACGATTGCTAATTCGTCTAATTGTTTTCTCATTTTAGCAGTTTTCATTATCCTAGACGCTCTAAGATATATCTCATTTAAAGGAGTAGGATCTTGATTTACTTGTTCCATTATAGAACTATTATAAGAATCTATTTCATCTCCTCTAAGATTCTGAATATAAGAAATTACTTTAGAAGAATTTACATTTTCTGTAAAATTTTTAAGTCTTTGTATATCTACTGTACTAAATTCACCCTGTGTTATTAAAAATTCGGTTATAACAGGGGTAAGAACATTAGGCTCAAATGATAAGATACACTTAACCGTTCCGCTAGAATCTAATTGACATTTTAAATTAACTTTTGTAAAAAACTCGCATAGTTTCTTATATTCGCTATTAACTAAATTTATATAATAAGCGTATTCTTCTGGAGTTTTTGCTAAACCATATATTATTGTTTCAGTTAAGATAGAGTATTCTTTTGGTTCAGGAATTTTACATTTTGTAAATGTAGATAAAAATTGTTGTTGTGAATATATTCGATCTGATATTGTAGCCAATGTGAATATTCTTCTAGAAGGAATTTTATTTCTCTGTTTAAGCAGATATCTAAGTCTATAATTTAATTCTATATAACCATCGGGTACTTCTAATTTTCTATAGTTATCTAGAGATTTTTTCCATTGCAAATCTTCAGAGTATTGGCTCATTAGTTGCGAAATTTGCAAATTTGTCAATTCGGGGTGTTCTTTCTTAAACTTATAAAATCTATAATTATTACTCTCTAATTCAGTCTTGTATGTATCATAAAAAGAAGTATCGGGTCTCCAGTCTAATAATTTATTTATGTTTTCCTGTTTATCCCCTCTGATGTCAATGTCTTCTTCTGGTAATGTTCTTGGTGTTTCATAAGTGAGTAAATTTATTATAGATTCGTCTCCCGTGATTAAATCATTGAGTTTTTCTTGATAATTATTTATTAAAAATGTAATTTTAGATATGTTAAATTTGTAATTTTTACTTGAATATTCGAATATATCAGTTTCTATTTTTTCAACTAATGTATCACACCCTGGGTAATAAGTTGTAAAGAGATCTAATAATTTGTATAATCCCTCTTGACGCATAGAATAAATTTGAGTCCTATTTTTAAATAATTCAGAAACTGATGTGTGACCAGTAGGTAAATAAGTTTCGGGGTCTTCGCTATACTTTAAATAATAATTTATCTTTCTTATTTTACTATTTAATATATCTTTTGATTTACCGGTTAAAAATTTTGAATTATCAACAAGAATTTCTCTAAAGTCTGTTAAGTAATCGTCGAACGATAAATATCTTTTAACTATATTTTTTGTATTACTCCCCGGCAAAGACATTCTTAATTCCCAGGTCTGTGCAATCTCGGACTGATTTCCAGTCTCTGTTTTTATTTTAGTATAAAGTTCGTCTTGTAAAGGCAAAATTGTTACGAAATTTTCGAGACCTTCTCCGAGATTTTTAAGATCTGCTCCTTCTTTTATAGCCAAATAACCGGTATTACCTTTTTCTAGATATTCTACGATATCTGTTTCGGTTTCTTCAATAGGTGCTGCAAATATATCTGGTCTTGTATATAAATATTGTCTAAACAATTGATCAGATGGTATATTATAGTAGATATTATCTTCTTCTATTACTTGTTGTAATAATTTATAATTCTCAGGATGATTTTTAAAGCGAATGACATTTTGTTTATTCTCTTTCAATCTTTCAATATATGACATGTATTTTAAAGTTCTTACGCCTGCACATTTTAATAAATCCGATCTAGACAATTGTCTAAGTCTGTTTTTAAGAATATTTAATCTATCAGAATACGCCTGTTCTTCGGGACTTAATAAATTAGAGCGTTTTTCTAAAAAAGTAATATCACGCAATTTATTACTCATTGGGGCGACCATTTTAAAATCATAATTTGAAGTTTTTGTTTCCGCGTTGTAAAAAATCTTAGTTACTTCATAAGATGACGTATAATAACCTATTAGCTGTTTCGTCACCGCGTATTTTCTCAAATAATCTTCTATTTCTGGGATATTATTTTCTATTTGCCCCGTAATTTTAAGGTCGTTGTATTGATTAACCTGTTCTTTTGTAATCCCAAACGGTAAATTAGGAAATAAAATATCATGTTTTTTTGCTACTGCTTTATCATTTTTTATTTCTGCTTCGTGTAATTTTTGAAGTTTTTCACTCATTGGTAAATCTAAAACGACAGGGGAGCTTTTAGATTCATTTTGCTCACTTTCTGACATTTTTAGTATATCATACTCTTTTCTTAGTATATTATTGTATTCCCGATTAAATTCTATCTCGTCTATTGTTCCATATTTATAATTTTCAGTAAGAGAAGCCTTGTATTTTCTTAATTTTTCTATTATAACAGCGTCGTCATCGTCTAAAACGTATGTTTTAGTTTTGATGTCTATATAATAACGAGTTTTTAACATTTCTGAATCAAACTCTTCTTGGGATATACTATTAGTCGCAATTAAATCGGATAACATAGTTTGCCATTTTTCTAGATTGGAAATTTCGTCATAGATGTCTCCGTCTACATCTTCTGGTTCTAAGGACTGAGCCATTTATTATATAATATTATATAATAAAAACTTAAAAAAAAATTATAAATTATTATTAAATATATTATACATGCAAACTGTATATTTACTAAAAGATTGTTATAAAAGTTATCTAGCATTAAAAAAGTTATACAATTTCCCAGATTTATCTACAATTTTGATTATAGTAGATAAAGAACAGGGTGAAATATTATTATTAGATAAAAGAGTCAAGAAATTCCCATTTATAATTAATACACTTCCGACTTCTATAGGATTAATACCAAAGATAGCAAAAGTTTTACCTCTTGAAATGTTTATGATGTTAAAAAAATTTCATGAAACAAATTTACATCAAAATAGAGTTTTAAATATACCCACTGTTACAAATACGTTTATTCAAAAACCCGTTCAAACTGCTATTGTAAACAGACCTAGGAAAAATAATCAAATGATAAATAATAAACATAAAAATAAGCACAAGACCAGGCCTCCTTTGATAAGAACAGTAAAAGAAGCCGACGGAAGTATTAATATTATTTTGAATAAATAATAACTGTTTAATAATAAATGATAATATGGGATTTTAATGAAAATAAAAACTACAGAAATGTAGGAAATTATAAAGTTTTAGACTTTAAAGATGCACAAAAAGCTGCTAAACTGTTAAACGACATCGATTTATTAATATTAAGAACGTTTATATCTATTGAGTTTAAAGAAAAAAGAACTCCTGAAATAAATTTACTTTTAAGCACGCCATATGTTATACAAGAAATGCAGTTAATAGAAGACCAGGGTTACATTAAATTCGAGGGTTTAAATAAACCAAAACAAGTAAATAGAACCGGAAATGTTAATATAGGTTCAGATGGCAAACTCAGAGCTAAATATCGTAAAATTTTTCTAAATATAAGAAAAGAGAATGGAAAATTAAAAAAAATCAATGATTTGAAGATTTTAATTGCCCACGAACTTACACACACTGCCGTGAACCATGTTACTTGGAAAGATGATAATCATGGTAGTGAATTTAATAAATATAATAAATTAATATTGAGACATCTATTATTAAATTGATAATACAATGTCTATTATAACTATTGAAAATACAGATATTAAAGTAGATTCAGAAGATATAATATATTCAAAGGGTTACTCTAGACCTTCTAAATCAATATTAGACCCAGAATTATATAGTAAATATAAATCTATAAAAGATTCCTTTAATTTATTCGAAGATTTGAAAAGTAATTTATTGTTAGAGTGTTTAAATTATATATTTTCATGCGTGGTTAATATAAATGAAAATTTGTACACGCTAGATTCTTTGTGTTATAAACTTGTAAGTTTTTATGAATCAAAATTTAACAATATAACACAGGAACTAAACAATAAATACACTAATTACATAATAGTTTTGAACGACATATACAATTATCCGAAGATACAATATATTTACATTTTATCAAGTTATTTTAAAAAAATTGACATTATTATGTCTAAGATATCTAACTTTATAGTGATAATATGTCATAATAGGTTAAAATTGATAGATTTTAAATTTAAAAAAGAATTTTTTGTAAAAGATTTTAATATTAAAGTTGAGGAAAATATAATTAAATTCTTAAAACAAGATAATAACGGTTATTTTTCAAACATTATTAATTTAAATGATAAGGTAACTAAAATGTGTCAAAGTTTGTCACAGATATCAAATTTAAACAGAGAAATGTTTACAATCAGTAAGTATTACAGAGCTCTTATAAATAAGGAATGTAATATACACTGTAGTTGTAGACCAAATTATATATTTTATTCAGATCTGTTGGAATGTTATATATGCGAAAATTGTTTAATATTAACAAGGTTTCTTACTTTTTGACCAAGCTTCTCCTCCACTCTTAAATGCTTCTTTATGATTATAGTCCGATCCTAGTTTTTGTTTCTGTTCTGCTATGTGATTTTTAATAAATGTATTATATTCAGAGGCCGCTCTTGGTTTTTTTTCTTTTTTTGGTTTTTCAGATCCCGAAAGTTTAACTTTAAGTTCACTTAGTTCTTTTTCAAGACGTTCGATTCTTGATTCATCCATTTAGTATTTTAAAATATGAAATTAATTTTTTTTAAACGTATTATTTCGATGGCGTATACATAGAGGAAATTCTCCTTGATAATTTTTACTGTAAAAAAAATTATTACATTTTTTACATTGAAATTTTTTAGTAGCATTATCTAAATCCGTGTCTTTACTTAACTTTTTAATTTCGTCCCAATTTATATAACCAGTTTCAAGATTAACGAGGGAATCCATTAGTCTATTTGAATACACTCAATATTAAAATTTCCTAAGAAATCTAAACCAGATGTATCTTTATATTTTTCATTGTAAACAACTCTTTTAATACCCGATTGGATTATTAATTTTGAGCATTCTTTACACGGAGAAAGGGTAATGTAAAGTGTTGCGCAATCGCAGCTTATATTACATCTGGCCATTTTTGTAATAGCATTTGCCTCTGCATGTAATACATACCACAAGGTTTTACCATTTTCATCTTCGCAATTATTATCGAAACCGACTGGCGTTCCATTATATCCATCTGAAATGATAGTATTATCTCTAACTATAACTGCGCCAACTTTTTTTCTAGTTGCTGATGACATGTCTGCATATTGTTTACAGATATTGATAAATAAATTATCGTATTTACTCATGTTTATATAGTATAAACGTTGTTCTTAAACTATAATTGCATAATTATCTTTAAATTTATCGAGGTCACTTTTGACAAAAATATGGCTTGATTTATATTCTGGATTATTTAGTTTAAATTTTTGATAAGCAGTTAATTGCCATGGCCACAAATACAATGATTTGTATTTTGATATAGGATAAATAAGTTTTTCGTTATAAATAGAATGGAAAATTCTATTTACTAATCTTTCCCAATTTAAAATCTTTTTATTATTTTCATTTGAAACAGGAACTTGTGTGACAGTTTTGGGAAATACTTTTACAGAAGAAGGGGGCAAAAAATCTTCTTTATTGTATTTATTTTTATTATGAAAGATCGTAGGTTCTTCGTATGGATCATCAAGATTTTCTTTCCACTTGAATTGAAATTGTTTTCGGCGTTCATGACATATACAGCAATATAAACCGGGTTTTTTATTTGTAAACTGTATATAAGGTACATTATGAAACTGTTCACATGTAAAATTCTGTATCAACTTTACTTTTTTCCAAATATGAATATGAGCACAGTCTGGATCATAATAAGGCCCTGATTCTTTAGAGCCAACTGAATAAACAGGTTTATCTGGACCATTTCCCCTTTTTTTAATTTCGATAGCTTCTAAAGCTTCTATTGAACATTTTTTAGGATTATAGATATTATTCCATTCCTGTTCCGGGGTTAGTTTTAAATTACGATATTCTTCTATACTCATAGGCGTAAAAGAAGGTTCTTCTTCGATTGTTGTATCGCAAGAATTTTCGATTCTTGAAATATTTCCACGACCATCAATAACAGTAGTCATTTCTACACTTATTGATGATATAAATTTTTAAGTTGATATTTTTTTTGTAATTTATTGCTTCTGTTCCTTGGTTAGGGTTTCCAACTTTTCATAAAGTTCTCCAACCAGTTTGAATTCAGATGGTTTAAATCCTCCGCGGGCAGATACTACATTTACAACTGTAAGAATAAGTTGAATGTCTTTCTCCGTAACGGTATAAGTCTTTTCAGATTGTTCAGATACATCAACAGGCTTATCGGAAACCGACGTCATTTATATTATAACTAATAATATCGGTTGTCTTTAAATTAATTAAAAATCGTCTACATATTCTAATTCTTTATCGTTTATTTGTTCGGGGCGATTATAATCACTAACTCTTTGTTCGAAAAAATTACTTTTCCCGTCTAAAGACATCGTATCCATAAAACTAAACGGACATTCTACATTATACATTTTGTCGTACCCAAATTTTTGCATTAATCTGTCAGCTTGAAATTCTATGTATGTTTTCATAGATTTTTTGTTAATTCCTATAAGATTACATTCAAACGAATCACAAATGAATTCTTTTTCGATGTCTACCGCAGATGTCATCATATCTTTCATTTTTTCACTTGATAATTTATTAACTATATAAGAATACAAAAGTACTCCGAAATCGGTATGTAAAGATTCGTCTCTTGCTATAAGTTCATTACTTTTACCAAGAGCTTTTGTCATTAACTTTTTTACATATTTCAACCAGAAAATTGCACAAAACGAACCCGAAAAAAATATACCTTCAACTATAGTAAATGCCACGAGTCTTTCTTGAAAGGGAAGGTCTTTATTCAACCACTTCTGAGTCCACTCAGCCTTCTTTTTAACACCGGGTAACTCTTGAATACCGTTTAAAATTTTAATTTTTTCCTTTTGGTCGCTTATATAGGTGTCTATCATCAATGCATATGTTTCAGAATGTATAGTTTCCATAGCAGCCTGCCAACCATAATAAGCTCTAATTTCGGGAACTTTGATCTCATCTATAAAATTAATAGAAATATTCTCAAATATTATACCATCAGAGCCAGCAAAAAACGATAAAACATTAGATATAAAAAACTTTTCACTGTCGTTTAATTTTTCCCAATCTGATATATCAGCTGGAAAGTCTATTTCTTCGGCGGTCCAAAAAGCCTGCTGGTGTTTTTTGTAAGCCTCCCAAACTGATGTCCAAATTATAGGCTGTAAAACATATCTATTTGACGTTTCTGAAAGTATAGGCTCCATTATAATATATTATAATTTATAACTTTATATTTTTTAAAATTATAAATTATAATTTTTACACCAATTTAAATTAATTATTACATGTAAGGCACCTTCATACGAGTTAGACGAAGCTTAAGCGCCTTAACAGTGAGCGGAGTACGAGTGAAGCCCATGTCGTCCTTGCGGCGCTTGTAGATCGAAACATCGTTTGCACGCGCAAGAGACTGTAGCTGCTTAAGAGTTGGTTTAGCCTTCTTTGCGACGGCCTTTTTAAGAGCTCTCTTAACCTTGTCCTTTAGGCACTGGCGCTGACCAGGCTTTCTCTGCCAATTTGGATTAGCAGAATATCCAGGAGGACAGACGGTTGCCATACCGAAATGTGCAACCTTCATCTTTGTTAGGCGGTACTTAAGAGCACGGGTCGACAAAGGCGTACGAGTAAATCCCATATCGTCTCTGCGACGCTTGTAGATCGAAACATCATTTGCGGCCGCGATAATTTGTAATTCTTTAAGAGTCTTCTTAGGAGCACCCTTAAGACACTGGCGCTGGCCGCGCTTACCTCTCCAACGCTTGTTAGCTCTATAACCAGGGGGGCACACAGTTGCCATACCAAAATACGAATCCATTATTTTAATATATAATTTACATTTTTTTTTTAAAATTAATTATTATATGAATTACTTGATTTTTGATATTATAAGATCGATGGCTGATTTTTTAAAATTTCAAGACATTTTAAATTTTTCAATGACGTGTAAAAACACACAGGAAGCATTTGATAAAATTTTTTATAAAAATTTAGCTTATAAATTTTACGGGCGGTGTTTTTGGCTTAAAGCAGTTTGCAGACCAGTTCGTAGATCAAAACCTCTTAAAAATTTTAAACTTGAAATAATAAGAATTGAAAATTTTATGAGGAATTTAGACAATTTAAATGCTACGCGATGGACTAAAAAAGATTTTTATAATTACTGGAAATACGATACTATCTAACGCACACAAGCCTTGCATGTTCCAAACCCACATCTGCGACCACCATATCTATGTCTTCCGTATCTTCCAAATGCTGCCATACCCGGAGGCATATAAGTAGAGTCTCTGAAGTCAGATTGCATCATCTGACCGCCGCCTAATAGGGGCTCTAGAATTGGAACCGGAGAATCTATTAAAAGAGGTTCCTCTTTGATTCGTCTACATCTTTTAGTGACAGGGTCTCTGTATTGACCCGGTAGACAAACTTTTCTAAGACGCCCGGTCTCTGGATTAATTTCCATTCCGAGAGGTGCTATAATTTCAGCTTTAGGGGCAACACAACGCCCTTTAGTATTTCTCATGCTCGGTGGTAGACAAACTTTTCTAAGGCGTCCCGTCGCCGGATTAATTTCCATTCCAACGGGGACCTGACGCTGAGTTGGTGCAGACGGAGTCTTCTTGCATCTGTTTGTGGTAGGATCTCTAAACATACCTGGGCCGCATATCTGAACACATTGACGCTGTCCAGCTTTACCCGTCCACATTACATTTGGTTCATAACCATCTGGACAAACAGTGTCACCGAACTTGTTTACCTTTTTCCAAGCCTGTTTAAGTGTGATACCTTCCTTCCACTTAAGCTTCATAGCTTTCTTTGCCATAGCCTGAGCCTTTCTCTTTCTAGGAGACAAAGACTTCGAGGACTTCGAAGACTTTTTCTTCGATTCCTTGCCCTTTACACGCTTCCAAGCCTGTTTAAGAGTGATACCTTCCTTCCACATAAGTTTCATCGCTTTTTTCGCATCTCCTTTCTTACCAAAATCCATTATTTACTTAATTATAAATATAATAATTTAAAGAGAAATTGTATTTATAATTAATTATGAACCCTGTATTTACTCTTCTAAATAACTCCCCAGGAATTAAACTCGGTGTTAAGAATATGTCAAAGACCTTAGGTCTTCGTAAGAAAGAAATTTTTTATTTTTGTCACAAGGACTCGCGCATTCGAAGAGTTAATGGACTAGAAGTTGGGTCAGGCAAGGCTAAAACATCGGTATTCACTATTGATCCTTAATTATATTTGGAAATACTTCAGTTAATGTTTTTTCATAATCAGTAAACTTTTTAAATGACCAAGCTGACTTTTCTTTATCCCAACTTGCTCCTTTAAAAGTTGCTTTAATTATTTCGCGATTATTATAAGTTTTTGTTCCAGAGATGTATACATTATCGCCTTGTTCACTATACATAAGTTCGACTGGCGGAGTATTTTCTTGTTCAGGTGTTTTATTTGCATTTGAATTTACAAGATTAGTTTTTATTACAGCCTGAAGAAGATCTAACAATGGGTCTAATTTTGCTCCAATAACTTGTTCGATATTTTGAAGTCGTAGTTCAATAGATTCTAAACGCTGAGATATATCGTCCATTTATACTTAAATGTAAATATATTAATACTTTATACCGTTTCTTTCATATTTTTATGGCTCCTATATAGAAATTTATATTTTTTAAATCCAAAGTTATCTGATTTTAATATATTTTCAATTAAAGATTTCCTTTCTTCTAAATCTACCCAAAATTCCATTCTATATAAAACACTATCGTATTTTGTACAATCTACAATCCTGATACCATTTATGAATTTGTAATTATCGTCTTTATTAGAAATTAATTCTAGTACACTATTTAACCATTCATCTTGAAATTTATTAAAATTATTTCCATTTTTAATAGAAAATTCAAATCCCTCCTTGTTTTTTTCGTCTTCCCAGCAGGGGAAGATGCCTTTTCTAAAGAAAGAATATGCACAAGGAGTTGCGTTATTTCTTTTCATTTTTTTAATACTTTGTCCGTCTGAAAAGATTTCATAAATCTTGGGTATATTATTAAATGTTTGCCAAAAAGTTACTACATCGGAAATTTCTATAAGTTTTTCTACATTTTCATTATACAATTTACCTAAATCTTTATAATGCAAATATAATGCCCACGTGTCATCGAGAGGATATTCCATGATAATATAGTATATTCGAAGTTTTTAAGTAAATAAAATATAAATATAATTGTAAATGAGTTTATCAGATAAGTCAAATATTAATCCAAAAATCTGGGGACCTTATTTTTGGGAAACCTTTCACTTCGTTGCATTTGGTTATCCAGAATCTCCAAACGAAAACGATAAAAATGCTTATAAAGAATTTTATGAATCTTTTGTAAAAGTTTTACCATGTGATAAATGTTCAATTTCTTCACAAGAATTTTTTAAGGAAAGTGATATAGATTCTTTTTTAAAATCCAAACAAGATCTAATTAAATGGACGTATAATTTCCATAAAAAAGTAAATAATAAATTGAACAAAAATTCTCCAACACTTGAAGAATTTGTATATAATTTTAAAAATAGAAATAATGCACTTAGTTGGACTAATATACTTATGGTTATACTGGTAATAATTATAATTTTAATTTTTATGCACTACACATTAGGCATTCTCTAGGTTCAGCGGAGGTTTCTTTTTCTACTTCAGTTGTAAAATTTTGATTTTCAAGAATAGACTTAGTCCTGATATAATAAGATCCAGTTTTAAGTCCATGTTTCCATCCATACATATGTATAGAATGAATTATCTTAGGTTGAGGAGGATTTACAAAAAGATTTAGGCTCTGACTTTGACAAATAAATGCGCCTCTGTCAATTGCCATATTAAGAATGCATTTTTGCGGAAGTTCCCATGCTGTTTTATAAACTTCTTTAATGTCTTGGGGAATATTTAATTTTTGAACAGAGCCTTTATTAAGCATTATTTCTTCAACAATTTTCTTACTAAATAAATTACGTTCCCTAAGTTCGTTAATAAGATGTTGGTTAACTATAATATAACTCCCAGAAAGTACAGCTCTTGTGTAAATATTTGAAGTATATGGTTCAAATGATTCGTTATTTCCCATTATTTGTGCGGTAGATGCAGTTGGCATTGGGGCTAAAAGAAGACTATTACGAATACCATGTTCTTTAATATCAGCTTTCAGAGAATCCCATTGTTCGGGTTTAATAAAGACAGGGGTTGCTTCCCACATATCATATTGTAGTATTCCTTGACTAACAGGGGACCCCGGATAAGTTTCGTAATATCCAAACTTTCTTGCTAAATTACATGACTGAACAAGTGCATTATAATACATACACTCGAATATACATTTATTTATAAACCGTGCTTTGTCCGAGTTATAAGGTATTTTTAAAATCATTAAAACGTCTGCAAAACCTTGTACACCAATTCCAATTGGGCGGTGGCGTTTGTTTGATATTTCAGATTCTTGTGTAGGGTATCTATTGATGTCAATGATATTGTTCAGATTATGAACAAGTTCGCGTGTTTTTTCGCCTAATAGATCATAATCTATAATACCATTTTTTACGAAGGTTGGCATACAGAGACTTGCTAAATTACACACAGCGGTTTCTTTTGAATCAGAATATTCTACAATTTCTGTACACAAATTACTGCTTTTAATCATTCCGTAATTTTTCTGATTAGACTTTCTATTAACAGCGTCTTTGTATAAAATGTATGGGGAACCAGTCTCAATTTGAGAATTAATAATTTTTTCCCAAAGTTCCAGGGCATTTACCTGTTTTCTATATTTCCCACTGGTTTCGTATTCAATGTATAACTTTTCAAATTCTTCTCCCCAAGTGTCAGTTAAACATTTGCATTCATTTGGACACATCAAAGACCACAATTCGTTATTTTCTACTCTTTTCATAAACAAATCGGGTATCCACAGTCCGTAAAATAAATCCCGTGCCCTCATTTCCTCGGCACCGTTATTTTTCTTTGCGTCTAAAAAGTCATGAATGTCTGGATGCCATGGTTCAATGTATATAGCAAACGAACCGTTACGTTTTCCACTTTGATTGATGTGTCGCGAAATATTATTATAAACTCTAAGAAGAGGCATTATACCGTTACTCTTACCTCCCGTTTTATTGATGTATGAATCTTTTGCTCTAACATTTGAAATATGCACACCTATTCCGCCAGCCCACTTTGAAATCTGAGCCATATCTGCAGCTGTCTTGTATAGACCCTCTACAGAATCTTCTGTTCCAAGAAGAAAACATGAACTCATTTGTTGATAATTGGTGCCCGCGTTAAAGAGTGTCGGAGTAGCATGGGTGTAATATTTATTAGAGAATGAATTGTAAACTTTTTGAACCATCGTCATATCGTCTTGATGCATAGCTAAAGCAACTCTCATAAACAAATGCTGAGGTCTTTCAAGTACTACTTCATCTTGTTTTAGTAGATAAGCATTTTGAAGAGTCTTAAATCCAAAATAAGAAATATTATAATCTTTATTGTAATCAATTATACTATTAATAAAGTCTTCTTTTTCTTTTACGATGGTCATAAAAGAATCTGAAATTATACCACATTCGTTAAGTCTAAGCATCACACTTTTAAAGCAAGATTCTGTATTTTTATGATGATTATTTATTGATATTCTACTTGCCAATATCAAATAATCTGGGTCGTTTTTAAAAAGAGTTGCAGAAAAACTCGCAGCAAATTCATCAAGTTCTGTTGTCGTGATACCATCATAAATTAAACTACAGATATTTTGAGCAACAAACACTGGGTCGGTATTTAATTTCTTACCCCAGCGATCATCTGCGTCGGATAGATTTTTAATTTTGTCTGTTATCAAGTCAAATCTTACATCTTCTTTATTACCACTGCGAGTGATCACTTTCATTCTTATAATTACATATAAATTATTTCTTAAAATTAATTCGTATGTAATTCAAAAAAAAATAATTACGAAGTTTTACCGGCTCCGCTCGGCATTGCCCCCGAACAGCAGTCTCCCCAATGCCACCCGGGTATCTCTAAATTTTTAATTTCGTGTAGCATATGACCACCTCTAGAACCCCCTTTTTGAGAAGGTATATAAGGTACATGACTTGGTACTATTACAGAACCTTTTAGTTCGCGTGACATAAGGAAATAAAAACCAATTAAAATCAAAATAGCCCCAATAGTATATACTAATGTATTCATTTAATAAGATGTATATATTATTTTTTTAAAAATTAATATCCGGCCGAAAAGTGATGACGGCGGTAAGGATGTTTGCTTTTGGGAGGTACGGTACGAATAAATCCTAAACCGTCTGGAAAAATATCTCTTTCATCGTAATCTTCGTCCTCATGTTTCTTTTCAGACTTACCGAATGGCCAGAATCCAATAAAATATGCAAGGACAAAATACAATAATACAGCTGCTAGAACATATTTGAGAGGACCCGGCGCAATTACATTAGAAACTTCTGGCATAAATAGTAAAACTCCTGCACCTATAATTAAAGGTATCATTAAAGCAGTGGACATAAATCCAGTAAGACTAGAAAACGCCTTGTTCATTCCTGCAGAGTTCGCTTTAGATAAGGCTACCTGTCCGTCGTAAATTTGTTTTAATACTGCACCCTCTCCACTGGAATCTTTTGTTGATTTTGTAGCTGTTGAAGAATCTTGCATAATTTGATTAGCTACAGTAGATCCTAAATTCGACGCGCTTGTCATTAAATTCTTTGCGATAAGACGAGCCTGAACATACTGGTCAACGATTACACCCTTCATTTCGAATGCACCATAAAATTCTATTATCACGTGTCCGCCGCTTGACGCCTTTAAATCTACCGATGACAATGTATTTTTAATATTATCAGTAATAGATTGATTCTTAGAATCGATTCTAGACGAAACAAGAGATTTTACAGTATCCGAGTTGGCGCCTAATCCAGTTTTGTTATGGAGATCAGTCATCGCCTGCGCCTTTGCGGCAGTCTTAAACGCAGTTGCAATTGCAGTATGGTCTACTTCTTTCATATTACTAATCGATTGCATTTCAACATTGGCCTTCATTTTGAAAGTAGAATCTTCAATTACTACTTTTCCGGTAACATCATCAATGGCTTTAGTAACCATTGCCACCTGCTCATGGTAATCAGCTTCTTGTTGTTTAAAGAATTCAGTTGGCATACCAGGCACGTACTGCGGAGGAACAGGCTTTGTTAAAAGCGCCGCAACCGCAGCGCCTTTTGCCGCGATCATCGCAGGTGTCGATCGCATCTGTTTAATAGTAATTGTTGCGTTGGCGGACCCAGCTAAAGACGTTGTAGATTTTTTGTTATTAATCGAACATAACATAGATTGTTGAGCGGATAACTGTTGATTTACGTTAGCAAAAACATCGCTGCACCCAGATTTGTCTAAACTTTCTTTCATGTGATTCTGAGAGTTAGTAAACGATGCGCTTCCTCCGCCTATGCCTCCAAAAGTAGCAAATGCTACAGCAGCATCACCTTTTTGTTCAGATGCGTCTACTTGATTTTTAAAAGCGGACTTACATTTTTGATTTGCTCCTATAGAATCCATTGTTTTTGCAATGTCCGTAGTTTTTGTTTGGAGATCGGGAGGTGGCGGACATCCAGGGGTTTGTTTGACCTTACTCATTTTAATTTAATATATATATTCTATTTTTTTTTTAAATATAAAAAAAAGCAATAATTAGTGCCAAAATAATAAATGCGATAATTAAATAAACATATAACATAGAATTATCAGTCGGTTTTGCAGGACCAGAACCACTTGGAATAGACGAAGGATCGGAAGGAGCAGAGGAAGGATCAGAGGAAGGATCGGAGGAAGGATCGGAGGAAGGATCGGAAGGAGCGGAGGAAGGATCGGAAGGAGCGGAGGAAGGATCGGAAGGATCGGAGGAAGGATCAGATTTAGGTTTATATGGTTTTTTAGGAGACGCAGGAGGTTTTGCTTTATTACCACACACGGGTTTGATAGTGTTTTTATTTAATTCTAAACCGCCCTGTGTTGATATAGACACTGAACAATTTACAAAACTTAGCGCTTGCGTGCCACAGGTTGCACCAGTTGTTGTATCACCAGGTCTTGAAGGATTCCAACCCTTTGGTAAAGTAGCATCAGACTGCGAAGACGCTGCTATCTGAAAATTAGATAAAATCTGCATAAAAGAATCTGTTGACGATGGGGCAGGTTTAATTACTTGTGCCTTTTGTCTTAAAAATTGAGCAGGGTCGTCTCCCGAACCTCTTCCACAATAAGGGGCGCTTATTGGAACAGTTTGCAATTCTTTTTTAGCCGCGTTAAATCCTTTAAGACCTCCGTCATAAAAATTTTTCTCCCAAGTTTTTTGCGTAAGGTTTAATCCTAATACTTGTGATAATTTTGCTACTTGAGGATCAAGTGCTAATGCACAACTTGGATCTGCATAATGAAATAGATCTAAACCAGATGAAGGACTTACATACTTTTTAATTTTAAATGCGTTACAATATTTTTTCATTGTATTTATGTAATTACCGTTTGGACCAAGAAACGGGGTGGCAGAAAATGGCTTTTTTGTTAAATTTAAAATTTTTCCATAAAGTTCTTGAAAGTTTGATCTATGTAAGGTATTATAAAGAAGAACATAAACTGGTACAGAATTATCTCCTGATTTAGGAGTAACATTGTTTTGCGTAAGAGACCATTTACCGGCTTTATTCTTAGAATAAAAAGATCCAGGAAGTTTATATAATATCCATCTCAAATCTTGAGAAAATAAAATTTTTTCATTGTAGAAAAAAGTTGCAGTAAAATTTATATTTTGCATGTGAATAGTATTAGCAATTCCTATTGGTTGTTCCCCTGTTTTACCTCCGGTGTTTTCAGTTACAGTTGGATTTGGATAAAAATGTGCCGCCGAAGTTTTAGATTTAGTGGTAAAATCTACCGCAACGTGACCCTCGTTAGAAAAAACTATTTGAGTAGGATCTGTTATATATTTACTTATATTTGTACATTCTTCCGCAGAATATGTATAAACAGAAAGCATGCTTATAGACGCGTCGTTCCCATCTTCGGATGTCCAACTTGTTGGTATTTTAACCCAGTTAACAGATCTACCAGGGACAACATCGTGTTTTGTTTCGTCTGCAAAAAGATTATAAATAAAAGGGTCCTTGTTAATATCTGACGTAATTGCTGCCGACATATTTAATATTTATTAATTAATATACATTTTATTTTTTCATTATAAATTATATAAAATTATTTTAATAAATAAATCTAATAATCTATAAAAATCTAATAATCTATAAAAATCTAATAATTTTAGGTAGCATTCTGTGTCAAGTACTTAACTTGTTCACTCTCAATTCCGCGAGCCATTTGTAAGGCAGATATCTTATCATTTAATTTACGCTGATTAAATTCTATATCTTCCATTCTGTGTTTAATACCTTTTAATTCTCTTTGAACATGTGTAGTTATTTCCGACGCGTGATGGTCACTGGAAGATAAAGGCTGTTCTAGTACATGTACGGGACGGGTCTCTTTTACACTAAAATACAATACTAGAACAACTGCTAATGCAATAAATCCAGCAATAGTTATTGTTTGCCAATCCATATTTACTTAAATAATAATATTTTAAATTTTAAAAAATTACTCTAATTGTAACATAAGCCGCGACCCCGGCTAAAAACTGAGCAAAAATAAAATAAATTAAATCATGTGTAGTTCTTACACCATCTAAATAATACATTAATGTTACAACCGGATTAAAATCAGAGTCATTTCTAGAAAATAAAATTAATGTCGCAAGAGTTGATATCATTATTCCAATCGTTTCTGCAGACCATGTATTGTATTGTTTATATATAACAAGTATAACCAAACATAAAATATAAGTTCCGAAAAACTCCGCTATATAATTTTGCATTTATTATATAAATTACATTTTAATTTTAACAATGATTGCAAATGTATATAACACAATCCGTGTTACTAATAAGAACTCCCATAAAATCTATAGAATGAATATGAAAGACCCTAGGGTCTAAATTCTGTGATAGTTCAACAAGTTTAAGATTATTTAAGTCTTTTTTTAAATTTGATATAGTTTTATTTATGATATCATCTAAACAAGTTATTTCTTCTATGTCTACACACGATTCGTAACCCCAAAAGGTTCCGCCAGATATGCATGTTTTTCTAAAACTTGACATTTGTTTACTTTTAAACTTAGAAATTATCCCACCATTCTATCCCCGTATTTCTATATATCTCGTTACCATGTTTAATTTTATTAATTATATGAAATACATTATTTGCATGGAAAAATGGAGATGACTTATTTCCTCTGTGAAAGTATGAATAAATTATTTGTTCAAGATAATCTATCCAAGTTCCGGGTTCTTGAATGTAAGTATATGTTATGTTATTCATTGC
>Ga0181419_1000144_pt1 | contig 24193 bp, 23 predicted proteins | sample 42SPOviralmetaG_FD_130144 | JGI IMG/M metagenome (GOLD analysis project Ga0181419, IMG submission 130144) | Marine viral communities from the oligotrophic San Pedro Time Series (SPOT) site, San Pedro Channel, CA, USA - 42 SPOT_SRF_2013-04-24 | ecosystem: Environmental > Aquatic > Marine > Strait...
CCAACTAAATCAGTTGCCAATTGTTCATTATCATTTGAGATACTAATATCAAAAGAATTTACATATAGTGTATCTGAATTTCCCAGTTTTACATAAACCATTTCTGGTGGCTGGTAAAACAAACCTTGTCCCAGATCCCTATTAGATGTATCAAAACGTGGTAAATGATATAATATTTTACTGGGTCTTCCAACACCAGCATTGACACTATTTTGTGTGAAATTATCTAACCTAACAAATAATGAAGCTGTTGATAATAGCAATGGTGCTGTATCAGATGTATATGTATATTTACATAATCTTGCTCCGTCAACAACACCATTTGTAGAAGGTGCTAAAAGTGGTTGCTGCTCGAACCCAAGAGTAGATGCCATATTTGCCCCAGTAGTAGATGGGAATAATTCCAGTGATGGTGCTAAAATATATTGTATCTGCCGATCTTTTAATTTCAGAACACCTTTATCTGTTGCCAATCCTTCTGGTGTATATGCTGGAATATCTGTTGGATTAACTGACATGTCATTTAAACTTCTTGTATCAATTTCTCTTAAAACTTCTACTTCTTCCCTATTTTCTAATCTTACATAATAATTATTATCTGGATTTCTAATTGCATAATTATTAAATACATTTACATTTGCTGTATATTCTATAATATCCATACTTGGTGTAGAATTACCAGATGGTCCAGTTCCATAGAAAGCAATTTTAGGGTATAAATTCCAACGTGTTTGTCCCATAGGTAATATAGTATTTTTCTTTTTAGCACCCTTTGTAATGTCAACTGTGAAATTACAAATATTTATAACAGTACCACTATCATTCTCATAATCAATTTGTAATATTTCATTATTTAATGTAAAATGAAGTTCTTTAAGTTTCACACCAGATCCACCAGTAGCAGATAAATCAATTCTATTAGTGTGTGTAAAACCAAATCCAAAATATTCTACTTCTGTTAAACATACACCACCAGCATCAGAAGCTGTCATTTGATGAACCTTTAACTTTTTCTGTGGTGAACCTTCTGCTGCTTCACATGAAACAACAACATCATAAAAATTATTTTCTAATCCAAATACATCACCAAATCCAGTTGATTTATGTGCTTGGTAATATTCTAACTGATCTTTTCCAGCATTAGCATTTGTCTTACTTTCTCTACTAATAGCACGTGATAAACCAACTTGCCAAGTGGAATTACCATAACCAGTTCCATCACCATTTGTACTTCTTGCCCCAGCAACATTTACTTTCATAATACCACCTTCATGTGATAATGGAAAACCTACATTACCATGAAAACAACCTTCTGTAAAATCAGTTTCACCAGTTTGTTTTGTAAATCTTGGTCCAGAAGCTTCATTAGATACTGTTATTTTACCATCTTCACCTTCACCTTTATAAGCACACTCAAAAAATCCAGCACCATTAAAGTTGGCAGTATCAGTAGAAATATTTGCTGGTAAAGCACCAAGTTCATCAGATACAATATTAAAACCAGCATAAGCATTTGTAGTGCTGTCCCTATTAACTTTAAAATCAAGTTTACCATAAATATCTGGATGTGGCATTCCAATATTAATAGATTTTTGCATAACAGCAACAAAATCTTCCATAGAAAAGTTTTGCCGTGATATATTACTTGCCAATGCTGGATTACATTGTATTGATCTATATGGTCCATCAAACTCTTTGGTTTTGGTTAAATTTAAATCTTTACCAAAAAATTCATACCATGTATCTGTATTTTTTAATGTAGTAGTTGATGATTTATTTAATTTAACAGATTGTACAGCAACCTCACTATCTGGTTCTATTTGTAGAGTTTGTTTGAGAGCATTATGATAATTATATGCTGCTTCATAATTACTAAATCTATTATAATTTATTTCATCTTTGATATTGGAGGTTATGATCAATGACATTTTTTATAATTATATAATATAAAAAAAAATATATATTATAATTATAAAAATAATGAGTGCAATAACAAAATCTGTTCCTTTTAGTGAATTACCAGAACAAGTTAAATTACAGTTCGATGTGAAAACTGATGGAAGTAAAGTAGTCAAATATAGTCAAGCTGATATATTTGAGGCAAAGAAAAAAGCAGTAAAGGCAAAGAAAGCAATGCCTAAATCTGAAAGATTAAAGAAAGCAAAAAGTGAAGGAATTAAAGCAAGTGCCAAAGCACAAGCATTAAATGAAAAGTTAAGAGATAATGGTACATATAAATATGATGCTGATGCTGAACATTAAGCAAATAGTTTTGTGGGATGTTTAAATTGTTTCATCCAATCTACAATTGATTTATCTATTTTTTCTTGTTTTTGTTTAGATGTTAATGGTTTCTTATGGGCTTTTAGCCAAACATCATGTTTTGGTTCAGCAAATGATTTAATATTATCAACCATTGTTTCATCCATATTTTTCCTATATTTAATAATATCGTAATGCCCCATAATATTATTAATATGGAATTTATAGTTTACATGATGTTCACCATCTTTGGTAGTTTTTTGTTTCTCAATAAGACCATCACCACAAATGGATTTTACCATTTTTACATACATTGTAATACATGTATGTTTATCAGTTAAATCCTCAAAATCCTTACCTCTGTATCTGAATACAGTTTTATATTCTTTGGCAAACTTTTCCAATTGTTGTTTATCAAGTGGTTTAATAACTTCTTCATTAAAATATCCTTTTTCATCTAATGGTGTTTCATAATAACTATCTTTTAATCCAATCATCTTTTTAAACTTTCTGCATAGAATAACTTGTGATTTAATGGATGTTGATTTATTACTATTAAAATCACCTTCCTTTACAATATTTTCCATTAGTTTATCAGAATGGTCAAAGAACATTGCTGAACAACCCCAGTGGTTTTCTAATTGTTTTGGATCACAGAATAGTGTTGGTTTATTTTTGATAAAATCAAAAGGTATTTGTAGAATTTCATTTAGTTTAACAACACCTTCACTGAAACCACAGTTTTTAGCTTTTTCACCAGTACTTTCATCATAATATGGTCTTCCAAGATTATCTAATTTATTTTGTTGATATTCTAACATATCATAACAATCCTCCTTATTATATTCATCAAGGAATGGTAAAGCTAATTTTTCTTCTAAAATATTAATTTCTTCTGTTAATTCCTTTGTATGATACTCTACTTGTTCACCAGCAAGGAATTCTTCATGGTAAGTATCACACTTTGCTTCTAATTCTTCTGCTTTTTCTTTTTTCATTTCAGAAATTTCTTTTGCTACATTTTTACTATCTTCTGAAAGTTGGAATTTCCTTTCAGTAATAAATCCTCTTGACCTAATAATATTGATGAAATGGGCAAACTTATTTGTATCAAAACAATCATAATTATATAGAAATCCAGCTAATAGGTTTACATATTCTTCTGGTTCATTTCCATCAAGTACTTTAAAAGTAGTAGCACCATATTTATCTCTGCCAGTAATATCCATTTTACATTCCTCAATATTATGATATTTGTATGAATGACACCATTTACCTTCTTGTGCAAAATGATAATATAATTGTGTAATATTTCTGTTTCTACATACTTGCTGAACCATAGCTGCTGGTGTAATTGTATGACATTTGTAATAGCAAAATACTGGTCTTTCCATAACACTATCTAAACCATAAACAATCTTTGGTGAAAATATTACTTTATCATAAGCATCTAAATCAATATCACCAGAAAAATCAGATGTAAATGATTTAATACCACTATCTTTTCCCATTCTTTCCATGATGTCAACCATTGTTTTACTATCAGCACAACACATCCATTTTTTTTTGTCTTTTAATCTATCAATAAAATCATCAAACTTATGTACTTCTACTGCTCTAATATTGTTATTATGTTTGTATGTGTTATTTACATATTTATATTTAATATTCCATTGTTTTAGCATAAGTAAACAATTATCTGAAATATCAGCATCTGTGCAAACAATAGCTTCACATTGTTTCATAATTTTACATAGTAGTTTGTAAATCTGAACTCTCTTTTGGTTCATATTACCACAAGTAATGAAATATTCCACTAAACTATTAAATTCATCAAGATATAATGTATAACCATGAAAGTCATTAAAATTAGCAAGTTTAGTTAAACTATCAATAGTAATACAAATATTTTCACCTTCCATATGTTCCCATTTCATAAAATCATCATAATGCCAAGCATGAGCATTATTGTCATCCATTTCTTCTTGGATTTCTTCCCAATATCTACATTTTAATCCACCTTCTTGGAAAACCTTATTTTGTTCTTTACCAAGAGAAATTCTTGATACAACAGATAAAAACTTACAATCTTCATTTTTCATATATTTTTTCATAGCAGTTGTTTTACCAGTACCAGTATCTGATCTAACAACTAAACATCTTGTATCATCTAAAAATTCATCAATAAAATCAACTTGTTCACCATCTTTAATTCCAAGTTTATTTCTATCAATATTGATAGTTGCTTTTTCATTATGACATTCAGTTGGTTTATATTTAGTGTAAGATAGTACACAATCAGAACCTCTGGCTGTGGATTTCTTTGCAATGTGTTCTACACAAAATAATGTATTATGATGTTTAATATAATCCCATTGATTTTTAAGGAATAATTCAGTTGCTTCATACTGTTCGAACTCATAGTTTTGCTCACATCTTTTTAATGCCCATTTAATGTATAAATCATATTTGTTTAGTGTTTTCATAGCTGTTGTCCATTTTACAAAATGTTCCCTATCATGAAAGAAATAATCTGGAATTTTCTTACAAAATATATCCTCAATTTCATTATCAGATAAATCAAACTTGTAAACACCTAAATCAACTTCATCTAAATGTTTTTCTTCTTCTACTAATGTAATTGGATTGTGAACCTTTACCTTTGGATTTCTTGGTTGTCTTTTGGGTTTTTCTTCTGTATTATATAAATTATCCATACACCATTTTTTTAATTCTGGTGGAATAGTTTTAATAGTTGTATCATGTTCTACTGTATACATTTTTAGTGTTCCATCATCTGTGGCAAAATGTGTACCAGCTGAAACAACATATCCACCATCATTTCTAATATCAACATTAGTTGTTTTGCTGGTAGTTTGTTTAATATCACTATCATATTTAAAATACAGATGCCAACCACCACTACCAGTTCTAACAGTGTATGTATCAAAAATTTTATAATCATTTCCAAAGGTTTCATTAAATGTATTGATAAGTCCTTCTTCCTCACCATCTTTATAAAAATCTAAATCAAGTACTACAATATTATTTATTTTTCCACATGGAACTGCACAATTGGTTCTAACAAGTGCTTTATTTAATCTTTTTTTCCAAAGATGTTGATGTGGGAAATAATCTATTTTTTTCTTAAAATAAATAGGATTTTCTCCAAAACATTTATCATAATCAAAAGGTACTTCTTTATCATTCTCATCAATCCATACATATTTACACCACTCAAAACTTGGAAGTTTATTATAATGTTGTGGCTTCATTGTTGGAGCATATTTAGGACATCCAGAATAATTTAATCTAAATGTATTAAACTTATGTTCTATTGTCATATTATATTCATTTAGATTATTTTTATTATCCGATTTATTCATTTTACTTTTGTTCATTCTATATTATAATAATATATAATAAATTAACTTTAAATGCCTAAAATCTCAAATTGTGAAAAATCTTAAAATATAATCAAATTAATTATTTTTTATCGTGGAATGACAGTTTGGCAATCTTATATAATAATATTTATGCCATTCCGTCATTATTTAATTTTACCCTTTTTTTAAATTATCTATAAAATTAAATTCATTTAAATACTTAAAATTAATTATCTATTATAATAATATATAATGGAAGAACAATTAATCAAAAAAGCAATCGAACAATATAAGAAAAAGAAAGCTAATGAATATTACAATTATCATAACAAATATAAATTAGATCCTAACTTTATGCAAAAGAATAAAGAAAGGGCAAAAGAACATTATGATAAAAATAAAGATGAAAGAAAACTAAAATATAAAGATAATAAAGAATTTGTAAAGGCAAGAAGTTCTTATAATTATTATAAAAAAAATGACAAATTGGAAACATTTAAGTCAAAATTTCCAGAAAGGGTTAAGATTTTAAAAGAACATGCTAATCTTGTTGGAGGGGTGGTTGTTGGTCTTGATTATTAATTGGTGGTACTAATGCTGGGGCTTCTTCATCTGGTGGTTTATCTTTTTTATTCTTTTTATCTTTTAATTTTTGTGCTTGGTCTTTTAAACCTTTCATTTCTTCTTCTGTTGGTGGTCTTCTTTCACATTGGAATAAATAACAACAATTTACCCTACAATGACATTTAGATTGCCATACAACAAGAAGTAATGATCCAATTGCCCCAGCAACCATAACTACAAAACCACCAAGTTGGTCAACACTGTAATCTTGGAGTTGTCCTTCACTTTCACTCATTGTTTATATCATTATCTTTTATATTTTTATTCTATACATAATAATTTATATTTTATTATTATATATGGAAAATCATAAATCAATCAAAATAGCAAATGCTGAACATTTACTGAAACTATTAGAAGTAGTGGATGGATTGAGAAAGCAAATAATAAACCTTGATAAAGATATTTCATATATCAAGAAATGGATTGAGAAACATGAAGAAGATGAATTAAAGTTAAAAAAGAGTGGATGGTTTTATTAAATTTAATAATCAAAATTATTTTATTTATAGTATATATAAAAATGTCAGAAGAAGAAGGATATGGAGATAAAGAAGTTTCTACTGAAAAACCCAAAGCTACACGTAAAGGTGCTGGAAAGTTAAGTGATAAACAGAAAGCAGATTTAAAAAAGCATATGGATAAACTTGATATGTCTGTATCTGAAAAAAGAAGTCATCGAATGAAAATGATGGCTCAAATGAGGAAAGGACATTCTGTAAAAAAAGCACACAATGCAATTACTAAATAATTGATTTTTTTAAGTTTTATTTTTTATAATTTTTTATATTTTAATAATATATAAAAATGGCACAGTATTTTAGAAGCGGTGATAAAGTTAATCTTGATCAAACAGAAGTGGAAATATCTGCTGAAAATGGTTTAGAATTTAAGGAAAATCAAGTTATTGGAATTTACATTCCTCCTAATGTTAGGTTCTTTTCTGGAAAGGAAAGTAGGTTAAGTTTTGATGTAGCACTTTCCCCAGATACTTCTGGTGATTTTGGTGCTACTGCTCTACAACTTGATGGTACTATCGGTGCGCAAAGTTTATTTTCTAAATGTAGGATCTATGCTGGAAATCGGTCTCAATTAATTGAGGAGACGGACGCATATGATGTAAATGTAGGTGTTAAATATGCTTATGAAACTAATGATAGTATTAGAAACAAGAGAGCATTGACAGAAGGATGTGGAGCTTATCTTCCAGAGTGTCGTTGTACAACTGGATGTCTAAAATCTAATCAAGCAAATGTAATGTGTAATCCTTATTTTGAGCAGAGGTTTCATGGTGAAAATAGATTAACTGGTGCTTCTGGAAAAGATACACAAGCAATTGGTGATAAGATGCAGAAGGCACATATTGAGATGCCCTTACATATGGGATGTTTTGCCAACAACTCAAAGGCATTCCCAAATGTTTTAACTGACGGAATTTATGTGGAACTAACATGTAATCCAGCAGTGAAGGTTATGAGAACCCTTGATACTGTTTGTAGAACACGTGGTGATGTATACAACAATCCTATGTTTAATGGTGCTAATACTACTGGTACTAAATGGGATAATGCTGATGCTGCCAGAACCAAGATATTTATTAAGAATGATGTAAACATGCAAGTAGATGCCCAGCATTGTCCATTTGTGGTTGGAGAAAAACTTGGGTTCTTTAAGGCAAATATTGCTGGAACAAAAGAGATTGCTTTTGATGGTGGTAATGTTCCAGTTATTACTGAAATTACTACTGCTGGTGGAGAAATAGCAATTACATTTGCCCCAGCATGTAAACCAGCAACCGCTGGTGATAATATTGACCCAGCAACCGATGATGTATTTATATATTCACTATCACTTGACCAAGCTGGAACTTATACACCATCCTATACAATTTCAGATGTTAAGATGATTGTACACCAAGTAAATGTTGGAGCAGATTATGAAAGTGGTATGATGGCAAAAATGAAACAAGGTGGAGTTATTGCTTTTGATATTCCCAGTGTTGCTTGTCTAAAAACTTCACTCCTTAAAGCAGACCGCCAAGCAACCGTAAATTTAAGTATGGATCATGCTAAATGTCGGTCAATTATTTCAGTACCTACCGACGCTAATGTTTATGCTGGAAAGGATAAAATCAATAGTAAGGGAACTTACAAATGGTTTTCTGATGGTGAAGGTAATGTAGCAGTTGATTATTTGAGTGATAGTAGTGGACTAACTGGCTGTGGAAATAATTTAAATTCATACAATTACCAGCTAAATGGGTTGCTTGTTCCCAGCAGAGCAGTCAAAACTGCAAAATCATCTACTGCTGGTAGTGGAGGTATTGATGGTGAACATACACTGGAAATTGAGAAAGCACTACTTGGTGCTGGAATTGTTCCACTATCTTTTAAGGATTACAAGAAGAATTTTATTTTAGGTAGAGTTTTGGCAATGGATCAGAATACTGTTTATGATGGACGTGGTGTTGATACTCGGTTGCTATTAGATTATGGTGGTACACAAGCAGATGTTCAGATGCTCTGGTGTCATTTTATTTACCACATTAAAACTTTACAAATCAGAGGTGAAGGATTACAAATTGAGAATTAAGTAAAATCAAAAAATGACAGATTGGCAAAAATATTATTATATAATGTTGCCAATCACGTATTATCAAAAATAATCAAAAATATAAATAAATAATTAAACTTTTGTAATTTATTTTTTAGTTTTAATAATATATATTATTATATTATAAATATGTCTTCCCAAATGAGATACATGGAAATTGCTTGTTCCAACAAGCCAAGTTCTAACGTTATGAGTTTCAGAGATGGTATAACTGAAATGATTTTTGACATTCCAGAAATGGATGCCTTTGTTATTCCTTCTTCTATTAGAATTTGTGGTAAAATTAGATGTTATGCAAATGATGCCAAAGATAAAGATATTACTACCACTAAAATTAATATGGATGCCAGAACTGGTGTTTATTCTACATTTAATACTATTACTACAAGAAGTTTAAAGCACCAAACTACCATCGAACAAAGTAGACATTTTAATAGGTTCATGGCAAGCTTCATTCCGTTAAGTCAAGGGCTAAACGATGTCCAAAGTCATATGAACCAAGTTGCTCTTACTTCTCCTAATGCTAAACAGACAAAGCAAGGTGTTGTAGATATGAGTAAATCATCTGGTACAAGTTTCGCATTGCCCTTACCAACTGGCTTACTTTCTGGCACTGGTCAGATTGGATTAGCAAGTGGATGGGGAATTTCTGGATGTCAGATTTCTATACAATTGGAAAATGATAGTCAAGTTTTCCATTATGAAAATGGTGTTGTTGATGCTGATACTAACCCATTTTATGAAATAGAAAATCCACATTTGATTTGTGAAGTTATGCATCCAGATCCAGAAACATTAGCACAATTACAGAAACAAGGAAGTGGACAGCTTACTTATCAGTCCATGTCATCTTATTATGATACAATTGCTTCTACTAATGCCCAGATAAATTTTAATCTTGGTTTGGGTAAAGTAAGATCAGCATTTGTAAATTTCATTGATAGTGCTAAATTAAATAATCTTACTGAAAATGGTTTAGCAACTCTTATGCCTACACTATCTACTGGACTTCTCAATGATATTTTACAAGTACAGTTTCTCAAAGGGGGAACACAATATCCAGCACTATTTCCCCAAGATAATGTTATTAGAGATAGTCCTAAAACTTCTGTATGTGATGCTGGACTATTAAGAGATTATATAGATGCTGTTGTTCCATACACATCTAATAGAAGTTTATGTATGACAATCAATAATGCTAATCGTAATTATATATTAAATAAAGCAACAACTACTTTCCAACCTTACAATCATATTGCTGACACTGGTGTAGTATATGGTCTTGGAGTTCGGTATGATGCTCTTGGTGGTTCTGGTGCTGATTTCCGTAGTCAGAACTGGGGATTAAACATGACACTAACAAATAATGATGGTAATGTAGTATCAGCATTTATATTTGTCAATTCTGAACAGACCCTTGTATTTAATGCCAATGGTGTACAAGTTGTTCAGTAAAGTTTAATTTCTCAAAAATATTTTCTATGTTATATATAAAATGGAGTTTATAGAAATGTGTGCTGATATTGATGAACTTATAAGTTTGTGTGCAAAGGTTGGGAATTCTGAATTATGTAAAGAATTAAGAAAGCTCAAAGAATTAAAGGATGATCCTAATTATGAAACTGAAACATCACAATCAGAAAGTGAATGTAGTGAAACAGATTTAGTAGAAGAAGAATATACAATCAATCCATGTGATAATGGTTTCTGTGAAATGACAGATTGCCATACATGTGATTGTGATGGCTGTAAAGTCAAGAAATCTTAAATTATGTATATATATTAATGTAAATATGCCAATATATGTGTTTTAATCTTATATTATGTGTTATTTATACTTAAAAACAACATAAAATTATAATTTTATTCTTTAAATACCATTAAAAACAGCATAATAATGGATTTATGGTATATAATACATATATAATAGGTATAATATAAGATTTATAATATATAAAAGATATAATATTATTATATTATATATATTAAACAAGTATCATGTATGATAAACTTTTATTAATTCATAATCTCCCATTACCAGATGATATAAATAATTTAATAAAAATATCTTATAAGTATAAAATGTTAGAACCAAAATTTAAATTACAATATGATAAAGTTATTTCACATATGCAATATTATTTGTGGTTAAATAAAAAACTTAATAAGAAAGATAATTTAAATGTATCAATAATTAAAACAATAAAAGAATATGATTATTATTAAAGTAATTTCTTTACCCTTTCATCTTTAAGAATATGTTTATTGGCAAGTATGTACTTGATAGTTGCTTCATCTTTTTTCTTATGTGCTTCCTTCTTATCAACTGGTTTCTTTTTTTCTGATGGTGGCATGTCAACCTTCTTTGGCATCTTCTTTGTTTTCTGTTTAAATGTAGCTACAAATTTTTTATTTTTATCATCAATCTTATATCCAGCTTTCTCTATTTCTTTTCTTAAATCTTCCTTACTTTTTCCTTTTGGATCTATTCCCATAGTTTCATCATACTTCTTAATCAACCTCTTTAATTCTGCTAATGTCAACATCCTTGTATATAATGTAAAAATAAAATATTATTATATATATAATTATAAAATGTTTATTCATAAATCACATTCCAAAAAAGATTTAAATAACATCATCGAAACTTTTAAAATAAATATAGATAATCCCAAACAATATAAAAAAAGAGAATTGTTAAGATTACTTACAAAAGAATTAGATGTACTGGAAGAGATAGAACCAGAAACAAAATATTATATGTTTTATAATATTATAGAATTAAAAGATTATTTAAGTTCATGTAATCCAAAGAAACTATTATCCATCAAAGAGAAAACAGAAATCATTTTACATTGTAAAGAAATACAACAATATATTAAGAATGGTTTTAATATAGAATATTCTATATTTGAGAATGAAGATGAATTGCATAACTTATGTAAATATATACAACCATATGGAGATATTCCAAGTGTTAGAAAAGCATTATGGAAATTAAAGAAACATCCAATTAATAAATTTAATTATGAACCTACAATATCAAAACAAACACAAGCTGAATTAGATAGAAGGAATTTAATTAAAAATAAATATCCTAAACATTTAACTTTAAGTCATGGCAAATTTTTGATTAATTTTGATTAATGACAAGTTGGCAATCTTATATAATAATATTTTTTGCCAATCCGTCATTATTTCTTTTTTGCTATTTCTTCTTGTAAAATTTGTTGGACAATATTAAATTGACTTGTATTTTTAGATTTAGTAATTTTATAGATGACAGCACTATTCTCATTCACCTTTGCTAATGTTCCATTTGGTTCACATATTGCTGTTGTTATATCTGTTATTGTAATTGGATTAGTTATTGTAAATGCCATACCACCACCATCTGTAAAGAAATAATCAGATACACCATTGATTTTATTAACCAATCCCATAATTTTCATATTTATTCCACCATGTGAACCACCTACATATTTTTCTTGATCTAATAAATCAGTTCTTATTGTGAAATATGGATTAATCATTAATTTAGGAATATCTTGTCCACGTGTTGTAATTGATTGAGTATTCTGTACAATCTCTGGTGTATATTGTAATCCATAACCAGCAGATGTAGCATATGTATTTGTTCCTTTTACATAACTATTATATTGGACTGCCAATGGAAATGCAATTTGTGTAGAATAATTAATACCACCAAACTGATTAATTGGATAATCTTTTAAATCTGTTGATACAACTTGACAATTAGTTGTGGCAAATTTCATACTAAACATTGTATCTTCTCCAACTCTTATTTGTTCACCATTTTCTATTGTTATATTCTTTGGATTAAATTGTTCATATGAAAATCCAAGTAATCCCCAAAATGATTTCTTCCAATATCTTTCTGGACATGTAGCACCTATGTCTAAAAATATTCCACAATGAGCATCAAATACAGCACCTTCTTCTATATTAGGATTAGCTACTGATAAATCTGTTGGTGCTTCATCTTGTTTTAAATATATCATTTTATTTACTGGATCACTATGTGAATTTTCCGTTAATGTCATATTTGCTGGCAAGTTTTCTGGTGGTGGTCCAGAAACATATATTAAATGTTGTGGATATGAAACCCAATATGGTTTCATGTCTGGTGTATAATCTGAATATCTTAATCTTTTATTTATTTTATAACATTCAGTTGCTGCTTGATCTGATATAGGAACTGATGTTGGAACTGTTTGCTCTGGTGTATCAGCCGTTTTTGGTATAATATTTGTTGTTGTTCTACCAGCAAATGCTGATTGCCCTACATTTTCTGCTGTGTGTAAATTCTGAAAACCAAATGAATTAGTTAATTGATTATATACCAATGCTGGATTATTTGCTCCAATATATCTGAAATTTAAAAATTCAGTTATTCTTTGACAATTAGTATTATATTTAGATACTGGTGGATCTTGTTGGACTACCGCATAATCACATACTGAATTAACATGTACACTTTCATTATCTGGTGCTACTGGTGCTGTATTATTGTCAAATAAACTATCTGGTGGTCCATTAGATATTCCATTTCTTCCAGTCATTATTAATGTGCCAAATGCTGTTGCATGGAAATCATAACCAACAAATGTACCAAGATTATTTCCAGTAGTAGCTTTGATTACACCATTACCAGCACCATCTTTATCTTGATTTATAAATATTTCATCTATATAACCACTTACTCTACTTTGTGTTATTTGTGGATGAATTGTTATAAAATAATTATCACCTATTTGGGTTTTTGTAGCAAATCCAAAACATAAATTATCTGTTCCTTGTAATCCATCATTCTCAATATTTTCTAATTCTTGTTGATATTTAAAATATAATGGATAAGATGATTTTTGTATATTATTTGTTATTGTTGCTTGTTTATAACCATCATCACCAAAATTAACTAAATTCTTATATGCCATTATATGTAAGTATCTATCTAATCCTAATTCTAATTCATTGGCATATTCATTTTGTGCTTTGAGGAAATTAGATAGATTTGTTAAATTAGTTATATTCCACTCAAATGATGTAATACATGGTTGTGGATCAGCATTAACACTAAAAATATCTTGTCTAACAAAAGCTTGGACATCATCTAATGCTGCTGTTGTATTGGTTTGTATTCTACCAAAACTATCATTTATTTTTCTACCCAATGTAAACAATTCTGGTCTTTTTACAAATATATATTGTAATGTACTGTGGTAATATTCTAAACTTGTTTTTTCAGCATCACTTGGAGCATATGTTTCATCTTTACTATTAACAGTTAATATATTATTCCAAATATCTTCATCATCTCTACCAGTAGCACCAACTTCTATTGGAAAATATGAATTTGTTGTTGTTGTGGAAAATAAATTGTGGACTTCTTCATCACCATTAGCAAATGTAATTGTTTTAGTATAAGTTTCTGGTTGTGGTTGTGTATTTCCATCAATATCTTCATAATCTATATTCTGTTGCATTTGTTCAGTTATTTGAGCAGCAACATTAGTTGGTGAATAAAAACCTTTTTCTACTTTATAATCTTTTAATTCTATATATGGTACATAATCATTTCCAGCAATATAATCCATTCTTAAAGCATCATTTAATAAGAAATTTATATCTGTTGTTCCATCAGCATAATATTTTACATTTGGGGCAGCATCATAATCATAATAACTTCTTGTTCTCATGAACATTGTAAACCTTTTGTTATTTGTTCTTGGTTTATATATTTGTGATTTTGCTTGTGCTGTTTCACCAGTTTTTTCTGCTGGTTCGAAGTAATTATTATTTCCACCATATGTCATAAAATAATAATCACAATTTGGAATTCTTTTGCTATTATGTATGTCTGGATCAGCAAAACTTCTACCAGTATCTGTATCATCAGTTCTCTCAAAATATGAATACATGGGATATTGTTTTTGTGGATCTAATACTGTGGCAGCACCCCCACTTTTTTTAGGTGGATTTAATTTATTTAGTTGTGTTGTTGATAATGCAAACCTTCTGGGTTGGAACATACAACCTTCACCATTATTAGTTTTATAATATCTTTGTGGTACAGTTGTTTCATTATCCTTTAATAATACTTTTTGGCTACTATTTTCATATTTAGTTCCATTTAATATTTCTACACTTTGTTTATTTTGGAATGTATCTATTGTTGTTTTTTTTACTACTTTAATATTTGTATATTCTAAATCAATTGATACAACCTTTTCTTTATTTCCACTTTCATCATATCCATTATCTGTATATATAAATTCTCCATCAAACTCCATATTAGCTCCACCACATCCATCTTCTGAAACAAAAGCATTTACAATTTCCACTGTATCACCAGTTTCTAATTTTATACCATTTCCAGTTTTACATGTAAAGATTGCTGTTTGTTCATTGTTATTACTCTTTGCTTGTACTGATTGTTGCCTATTACACTCTAATAAAGTTATATCAGCAAACTCCATTTATTTAATATATTATAATATATTAAAATAATTCCAAAAAAACATAATAAAAGATAGAAATACGCAATTGGCATTATTATATAATAAATATATTGCCAAACTGTCATTTTTTAATTAAGCATAGAAAGTGGACATTTTACCATTTGTAAGTTTGGCAAATCGGAGGATTTCCAACCATACCCTCTGTGTAGTATTAGCATTAGCATCAAGAGCAGTATGAAGATCAGCACCTTTACTATCAAACTTGGCACTATTATTAATTTTAAAACCTTGCCAGAAATTCTTTGCTTGTAAATTACTACGTTGCTGTAATCCCATAAAGTTATGAGTAGCAAGTGCTACAATACAATTACCTTCACCACAATAATGTTCACGTGATATATATGCTGGTCCACCTTCTGCTGAAATTAAATGATGATAATGGGTTGCTGGATTGTCAACAGATTGAGGGAATATAAATTCATTATTGTAAAATAAATTAGATGTAAGTTTAGTTCTTCCACCATCAGCACCATCTGCTTTTCCTCCAAGTGCTGAATATCTACCTTGTAGTAATTTAATATTATCATCATTTTTATCTGGATTAAATCCAGCAAATACTTTAAGAACTTGCATTCCATTACCACCAATATTTCTAACAACAGAAGCACCACCAGTAGTTTGAGTTATGGTATTTTTAGATAGTCGGTAATCAATGTAGCTAAAAGTTAGATCATTATTTTTCTGGGCATATTCTGCCATGAAGTCATTGGGGTAAAATAGATAATCAGCAAATACAAATGTACTGGCAACCTTAAAGGTAGAACCAGCAGTAGCAGCAGCAGCAACTGTCTGTGAACATAACCGACCATCAGATACAAGAGGTGTCCAATAAATTTCTAACTGTACACGAGGCATCATAAAAAGTGGCAGCTGATTTCCAGATTTTAAGTAGGGGAAAATATCATGTAGAGAAAGTGCAAAACTTGATTTATTTTTATTAAGTAAATGAGGTTCTACACTACCACCTTGCCTCTTAAATGCTGGGGGAGCAACACCACCAGCACCACCATTAGCAGCACGAATATCATAATCATAACTATTAGATAGACCATATCCACCAGCTTCTTGTCCTTTTTCAGCTGTCATAATCTGTTCATATGTAATCTGACGACCAGTTTTGTACTGTTCTCTTTCTTTATTGGCAGAGTTGGAAACAAACTGGGATTTACATGCTAAAAGGTCTGCAAGATCCTCCGTTTCACATATGGTAGTTCCATCAGCAGTTTTCAGAACGGCACGCTGGATTAGAGAATATAGACCCACATTAGCAAATGGAAATGCTACTTTACCAATAGCAGCATCACTTGATGCTTCTAATTCTACAACTAACTGTGTATTTGGATGTAGGAAACCTTTGGGTTGCAATTCGAACCGTGTAAAAGAATTTCCTTGTGTATCCACATTAACCACTGGGTCTAACACATCTGTGGTGAACTGTAATGCCGTTGATGTAGGCATACTACGAATATTAAGAAGTGCTGGGCGATTATCTTGGCTTGACATCTTTATTTTATAATATATAAATCATATTATTTTTTACTAAAATAATTTTAAAAATGCGGTGTAATTATACAAAATAAATATCTATGTAAGTATAAATGAATATCATTAAGAAAAAAGATTTGGAATTTGGACAAACAATGGAACAATTAGCACAACCAGTTTTAGAAGTTATTTTTGGAAAATTAACTAATAATAATATCAAAAATAAATATCATCCAATTGATTTTAAGAATAAAGATTATGGTGTGGAATATAAAAGAAGAAGAATTAATTTTGGAATACATCCAACAGCCATGTTAAATATAAGTAAAATAGAAAAAGGTATAGAATATAAAAAAAGAGGTAAAAGAGTTATTTATGTTTGGGAATATGAAGATGATACATATTATTGGGAATTAGATGATACTTATACAAAAGGTAAAGGTGGAACATGTAGACGTGGTAAAGATGAAATTGTTGATGTAGCACATATTAAGAATGAATATATAAATAAATTATCTACTTTGGAAATTTAACATTATATTTTTTTGTAATAGCAGCATCTACCTTACGAGCATTTCCACCTAATATATATGAGTACACACGAGCATAAGCCCATGATTGTGGTGTTTGATTGGGACGAGAACCAGAAGATCTATAAGCACCCTCACCTTTCTTAAATACTTCATCAATAGCTTTAAAAGGAATTCCAGTAATTTTAGCAATATTTCTTTTACTTCTACCACCTTTCATTGCATCTATTTCTTTTCCATATTTTTTACTAAACTTCTGTGTCCATGTACTTTCTTTTGATTTAACAGATGTTTTTGGTCTATAAGTTCCCTCAAATATTGATTTTATTTGTTTTCTTCTATCATTACCTTTTAAACCTTCTACATAAGATTTTGGTACATTTCTGGTTTCACCTTTATAAGTTATTTTAACTTTTTCTACCATATTTATATTATATATTATTATAATATAAATGGATAAAATTAAATTATATAAACCCTTTAAAAATACTGGTAAAGGATTTAAGAAGTTCTTTGTGTATGTCAAAGCAGATAATAAAAAAGGTTATAAAAAGATTGGTTTTGGAGATAAAAGATATGAGGATTTCACACAACATAAAGATGAGAAAAGGAGAACTTCATATCTAAAAAGAGCAAAAGGAATAAAAGATAAAAATGGAAATTTAACTTGGAAAAATAAAAATACACCAAATTATTGGGCTGTTCATTTTTTATGGAATGGATGAATAATGACAAGTTGGCAACATTATATAATAATATTTTTGCCATTCCGTCATTCTTCTTTTTTATCTGATTTTTGTTTAACATAAACTTTATTCATTGTTGATACAGAATGTCCAGTTATTTCTGCCATTTCTTCTTGTTCTTTCTTAACATCAGCAAACTTATCAGATAATACTATCTTACGAAGCATGGTTGTGCTAATTGATTTATCCATATATTTCTTGGATGTTTTCAGAAATAATTGAGATAATGCATTCCTTGATAATGGTTTTCCAGTACTTGATGTAAACAATACATCTCCATTAGATAATCCATTTACTCTAATATAAAACCTCAATAACTTTTCTAAATCCTTTGGAATATCAATATCAAGTTCCTTATATTTTTTAGATGTTTTAAATTGATTTAATACAAAAAACATTTTATTTTTCTCAACAACTAAATAATTATTTTCTTTCTTTTCATCTTCTGAAAGTTTATTATATAATCTTTTTGTTGTAATTGTCATTCCGCTTACGTCATTTCTCATGGGTAATCTTGTGTAAATATTGTACAATATAAATACTTGGATTAATTGTTTTTCTTTTGGTGCTAAACTATCTTTTTTCTTTAATCCTTTATCTTTTATTTCTTTTCCCATTTCATCAATCATTTTCTGAACTTCACTTAATTCTACAAAATTCTTTTTCTGTTTTTCAGATATTACACCAGTAGCATTATCATCTTGATATTTCTTATTTCCTTCATCTCTAATAGTATTATATTCCTCAATTAATTTATCATATTTTTTATCATGGTTTAATGCCATCAATAAAATAATAATTGAGTTAAAATAGTTTCTTTGAGATGTATAATGTAAACCTTCTAATTTCTCTTTTACATTATCTATATTATCCAAGAATTTCCAATTATCAGTATCAAACATTTTTTGTAGCTTATTCAGATTTGCTACATACATTTTAATTGTATTGTCTTTAACATTGGGTCTTGCTTCTCTAATTTTTTCCATTAAATTTACCATTCTTTTATTATAATACAAGATTTTAATTTTTAAATAAAAAATCTTAAAAAATGTTAAAATGCTCGAACGGCAGATTGTGAAACTTGTGCAATAGAACCTCTACCAGCAAGATTGGCTGAACCACCAGCACCAGCAATTTCTACTGCTTTATCTTCTGCTGTCAACGTTGCTGTTTGTTTCTTTTGATCAGCTTTTAATTTATTTTGTTGTGCTGTTTTTTCTGCTGCTTCTTTATCTGCTGTTCCTTTATCACTCAATAAATCACCAGCAAGTGATAATAAACCACCACCTAATTCTACACCAAGAGCAGCTACATCTCCAACTGGTCCAGCAAGTGCTAAATATGATCCATATGTGGCAGCAGCATCACCAATCTCTTGCATGACACCACCAACTTTTCCAACAGTACCATCACCACTTAAACCATGTCCAGATGCTATACTACTTATTTCATTATATGATTGATCACCTAAAAATGCTACATTTGCTACTGGTCCAAGAACTTTTAATCCTTTACCCAAAGCACCTACACCTCTCAATGCTGTTCTACCAACAGCACCAGCTACACCACCAGCATCTGCTGCTTGCTGTGCGCCAACTTCTAATGCCCTTGTATCAATACCACCACCTTCTTCTATTGCTGCTTGATTTGCTGCTGTACCAGCATCTACTGCTTCTGGGGATGCTTCATTGGCAATATCTAATTCACTACCTTGTGTTCTTGGTGCTGTTTCTTCTGGTGCTGGTGTTTCTAATTGTGTTGGTCTTCCAGTTGGTCTTGCTAATTCACCACCTTCATCAACTGCTTGTGGTGCTGGTGTTCCTTGTAATCCAGCCGTTGCCCTTGCTAATCTACTTGCTGGGGTTTCAGTTGATTGTGCTAAACCTAAACCAGTTGTTGACGCATCAACACTTTCATCAGCAGTTTGTGCTAAATTACTAATTGTTTCAGTTGGATTAGTTTGATTACCTAATACAGATATTGCTTGTGGAATATTTCTTGCTGATCCTATATTTCTACCTAATTCAGCACCTTCATCCACGTCTGCCAATGGATTTTCTACACCAGCAGTTAAATCTATTTGTCTTCCAAATACTTTTTGACCAATAGTTCCAGCAAGTCCTCTGAAACCACTACTTTCAGTTCCTACTGCCATGTATCTACTTTGTGCTGTTAAATTTGTAGCACCACCATCAATTACTCTACCAACAATACCACCAGCATCATCACTTTGACCAACAACAAAAGCATCTGGATTTGTTCCTTCATCCTCAAAACCTTGTAATTCACCTCTGGGATCTTCATATAAATCACCAAATTGTTGTTCAGAAACTCTTGTAGTTTGGAATGTATCTGGTCTTCCTTCCACACCTTGTGTTAAACCACCAGTGTCTACATCTGCTGTTGGATTTAATGCTCTCTGTGCTACTACACTTGATGCTCTGCCACCACCTTCTGTTGTAGCATTTGCTATATCTTCACCAGTAGATACAGATGCTTCACCACTTGCTCTAACAGTTGTGTCTGGTACATCTTCTACTGGATTTTCTGCCAATGCTTCTGGTTGTGGTTCTGGCTCTCTTATATCTTCTTGTAGCTGACTGGAATTATCAGCAATATCACCACCAGCATCAGCATCTGGTTCATCTGGTAATTCATTTGCTTCTGCTATTTCAGTTGCTCTCTGATTAATCACATTTGCTGCTTGTCTACCTTGTGAAGTTATTACTGCTCTTGCTGCTGAACCATATGATGTTGTACCTCTATTTATATCTTGTGCTAAATTAACTATTCTGTTTACATTAGCAGCACCAGCTTTTCCTAATGCTCTTTCACCAACATATTGTGCTGCTACTTTACTAAATTCTGATAAATTACCACCTTTTGCTACATCCAATAATTTAGATGCTTTTGATATATCAGCAGCATTACCAGAATTTCTTGCTATTTCCAATTGTGCTTCACCAATTCTAATTGCTTTACTAACTTTATTTGTTGTATCTTTTAATCCTTTACCTAATGCCACAACACCACCAAAACCTACTGCTGTTCCACCACCTTGCTCAACTTCTTCTTTTGTGGTTCTATCACTATCAGTTTTACCTCTTTTTTTATCAGCATCTATTGTTGGTTGCATAGCATTATATTGGTTTTGCCTCCACTGATCTTCTGCTCCACTATTATACATGTTGTAAGCACTATTTGCTAAACTATTTGCTTGTGCTTGTGCGTTTGCTTGACCCACACTATTAGAAAAACCATAGAAGTCCATTTTATAATATATAAATATAAATAATTATTTTATTCATTATTATCATTTTTTTCATCAAAAATTTCTGTATTTCCATCAGATTTATTTGGAATTAAACTTTGTTCACCATTTCCAATTAATTTCTCAAACCGAAGATAAAACCTTGCTGGATTTTCTTGGGCATCAATGTATAAAAATGAATATGGTTGGTCATTAATAGCATAATTATAATATTTTAAAAATTGTTCTTCTGAACCAGCCAAATCAGAATATTCCTCCGAAATCTTGGCAAGTTCTCCTTTCTTACCAGCACTCTGCTGTCTCATGATCATAATATCAGTGGCATTTGCCCTAATGATTGGACTTATAGCACGAAACTGTTGTACTGCTATAATAATTGACGTCTCTATGTGTCTGAAACGAGAAGCTAAAAATGAGATGGAGTTATTTTTCTTAAAGTCCTTATTAATAATATCATCGAATACGAGAAGTGCTGTACTCATATCTTCCCTACTTTGTGATTTCTGTGATTTAATAAAAGCATCAATATAACTATCTTTATAACCATCTTCTACATCAAAAGCATCCATAAGGTATTTCCCTTTGGGATCATTATAAATACTATTAGAATAAATTTTAACAATATCCCAATAATCATCACCAAACATCTCTTCATCTCTTAAAAGTCCCACCAGTGCATTTGTCTTTCCACTGCGAACTGAACCAGCCATTAATAACAAAAAAGGAGGTTGTGGTAAATGTGGGTGAACATCTTTATACTTTCCTTTATCTTCTAAATCAATAACTTTTTTTACTTTTGGTCCTTCCATTTATTATTTATATTATATTTTATTTTTTCAGAATAATAACCTAAATTATAACATCCATAAAAATACGCAATTGGCAATGAATATATAATAATATTATTGGCAAATGGGTATTTTATAATTTTAATCATTTATTATATAAAATATTTTATTTTAAATTTTAAGATCAACTCCAATATAATTTCTATTTAAATGTTCACATCTATCACCAACATAATTATTATGACATGTCATATCTAAAACAGTATCATCTTCATTTGTATAAGTTTTAATAAAATAATCTATTTGTTCATCAGTTCTTGTAATTCCACTATCATCTTTTCTGATATTCCATTCTTTAAAAGTTGTAGGATATTTTCCAGTATGTCCTTCATTCTCAATATATTCATTATCTTTATCAATTAATTTATCTCCCCAATATCCATTCTTTCCACCAACTTTAACATTTCTTTTTTTAACAAATTTATCACCAACCATTTGTGGATTATATGTTCCTCTTTTTTTATAATAAATATTTATTTCTTCCATGTTTCTTAAAGGTTGATATTTTGCTTGGAAAAATCCAGTAGAATTATTTTTCTTCCAACTATAATGATATTTAGGTTTTTCATATTGTAATAATTCATATGTAAATGGAATTGATGAATATAATGCAATTGTACCCTTTGGTTTTAAAACTCTCCACATTTCTGAAAACAGTGTTTTCCAATTTAATGGTTTATCCCATTTGGCTTGTGTTGTAGCAAATGGTGGATCAGTATAAATAAAATCTATACTATCATCATCTAATGTTTTTATAATATCATGTATATCACCTTGTATATATTGTTTCATTGTTATATACAATATAAGATTAAAAAAATGCTCAAAAATGAACTAAAAAATGAAAATGACGGAGTGGCACTAAATATACTAATATTGCTGCCAATCTGTCATTAAAAGAAATCATCCCACTTCCCATTGGTAGAATAAAACTTGGGTTGTGATGGCGGAGCAATTGTTTGTGCCAATTGTTGTTTTAACATTTCTTTTTGTCTTAAAGCTTCTTCCTCCTTCTTTTTCTCTGCTTTCTCTTGTTTTCTTAAACGGTCATATCCCATTATTGCATTCATGGTAATATTTGTTAAATCTTCTTTGGTAAAATTCTGTTGTAAAGATTGTATGGGTTTTACTGGTTTAGGTTCTTCTTTTGGAATATCAATAGGTTCAGAAACTTCTACATGTTCTTCCTCAACAACAGAAACATTTGCTTGTTTTCTTAAATCATTCATTTTGTTCTGTTTAATTCTTTTTTGTAGTTCTTTCTCTTCTTTCTTTAAAGCAGCATTCTTCCTTCTTGTTTCTAATGCTTTTTGTCTTGCAACTGCTAATTTCTGTTTATGTTCTTCTGATAGTACCCTTTTCTTTTTTGGTTTCTCTTCTTTAACAACTTTCATTTTAGGTGGTTCTTGGAATATTTGTTCTTGGGACATTTTAGGTTTTGGTGTTTCTAATTCAGCAATTAGTTCATCATTATTCTCACTTTCTTCTGGTTCTGGTTCTGAAACCTCAACAACTTCCATTGTAATATCTGGTAAACAATCCATTTTATTATATAATATATTTTTATATATTTGTATAAATTTCTAAAAATTACTATAAAAAAAAATAACATTAAATCTATTTATGCTTTTCCTTCTAATCTCATAATATTTTGGGACTTTCTAATATGTAGTACAACAATAGTTTTTCCAACTAAATCAGTTGCCAATTGTTCATTATCATTTGAGATACTAATATCAAAAGAATTTACATATAGTGTATCTGAATTTCCGAGTTTAACATATACCATCTCTGGTGGCTGGTAAAACAAACCTTGTCCCAGATCCCTATTAGATGTATCAAAACGTGGTAAATGATATAATATTTTACTGGGTCTTCCAACACCA
>Ga0181419_1000145_pt1 | contig 24183 bp, 28 predicted proteins | sample 42SPOviralmetaG_FD_130144 | JGI IMG/M metagenome (GOLD analysis project Ga0181419, IMG submission 130144) | Marine viral communities from the oligotrophic San Pedro Time Series (SPOT) site, San Pedro Channel, CA, USA - 42 SPOT_SRF_2013-04-24 | ecosystem: Environmental > Aquatic > Marine > Strait...
ACTTCTTTGTCTTTCATGCCATGAATGTCCATTCCATCGCTAACAAAGCCCCGTATTCCATTGACATCCTTCTTTTCAACAGCAATATTGATACCCTGCTTCATCAAGTCTACAAAATAGTTAGCATCCATAAAGTTATCTGCTAGTAGTTTTTGCGATTCTTCTCTCTTCATTGTCTTAAAGGTCTCCGTTCTCATATGTCTACGTAGTTTTCTACGCTTACCTGCACTAACAGGTCCAAATACTTGGTCAATAGCAACGTCCCTATCTTCAGATATTGCTGCCCATGTAGCTAATGCTTGGTATTTATCGCTCTTGCTAATAACCTCTAACCATTTCTTCCCAGTCATCGTGTTATTAGCCTCCCTACCCCCACAATTAAACTGCTTTGTAGGATATTTAGGATTCCACATGATATAACCGAAAGGCATTCGATAATAGAGACTAGTTCTCTTAGTCTCCTTATCCTCATATTCCTTTCTTTTTATTACTTTTGCTACATATCCGTCATCAGTCAGAGCCCATTCACCTTCCTGAGCTTTCTGCCAATGTTTAAAATCTATCTTTTCGACAAGTGCTTCTTCTTTAGAATATATAGGATAGTCTGTAGAGCCTATATCGTTATGATTTATCGTTATTGTAAACATAAGAACGAATCTTTAAAATCCAAATACCGACCTTTAGTTTAACAACCTCACAACTTAACTCCAGAACTTTCTTTATTTTGTTTAATATGCTCATACCAATCAGTTACCTCTTTATACAGTTTATCCCTATTAACTTTCTTATTAAAACCCGTAATCCTATACATATCGTTATACAATGCTTGGTAATCTAATGTATTATCTTCTTTTAAGTATTTACTAAACATACGAAAACCTTGTTATTGATGTATATTAATAAGAGTATTACAAGCATAGCGTACTCAAATATTACTAAAAATATAAAACATAAATCAAGCTAATGCAAGTATTAATTATAAATTTATATTAAACCCTAAGAACAGCAATATCAAAATTTAAATTAAAAAATAAAATACAGACTAGACAAGTCTCTGTAAGAAAATGGGGTGGGGGGTCAATCCAAAAAAGGTTTGAAAAATTACTCTAGAATGGGAGTACGTGGTATACATTGCACCGTACCCGTCGGTTTTACGGCTAGTGGGGTCCCGGCAGGTTGAACATCGAAAGAACACCGAGTTCTGCCCTCCTCTTAAACCCTAGGACTAGCCTGCTAATGCAAAACCTATGGGTAGATGCATCCCCTGTACTCTTTGAGTATATTAGTACAATCAATTAATCATTAATAAAATAGGACAACAGCATTATGAAAGATAAATTAATCAAACTAATCCAGTCAGTAGGTCCCTCCTTCGAGACTTACACCATCGCAGGCTCAGATGCAAAGAAGTTTTCTTTGGCTAAAGCTAAGGCTAACGAAATGGTTTCACAATTTGTTCCATTCAATGGCGAAGAAGTGACTATGAGTGACGGTGTCACCTACACACTGTCCGCTAAGCCGATAGGTACCCTCTACATCTCTAACGGAAACCAACAATCAACAAAAACGAACTCCGTTCAATTGATTCCTGTTGCCGAACGAGTTGCCATCGAGTTCTAGCGACTTCGACAAATCATATGCCCTGCACATACGTGTAGGGTATATATTTTATCACACCTACATATAAATTATTCAACAAATTAGGAAGCATTAAGTATCTAGAGGTCTCGCAGTAATCTGTTGTATCAGCGAGTATAACAACAGTACCTACTAGTAACTTCCTATTAACATTCTCGCATTAAAGGAGGCAATATGCCTAAGACAATAACAACAGTTGTATCTCGTAATGCTACTATGGAAATGGTAGTTATAAAGACACCACTTGAGGGTGTCAAGAATAGAAGAGGCGAACAAGCCTATTCTAGTGTTACCAAGCATCGTAAGATAGCTAAAGATAAGTAACATATTTTTACACTCCGCAGTCTTTGTGTTTACTATCAAAAAGTGGTTCTATCAACCGAAGAGTCCTCCCACATTTAAAGGGTAATGATAGACAGTAATGAAGTAAACACAGAGACAAGTTCTGTTTTAGTGTTTGTTTACAGAGAATGCTTCTATCAACATAGCACGAAAGCGTCGTCCGACGTAGAAAGGATAATGATAGATAGTAATGTAGCAAGCACTAAGATAGAGCTAGGAATATTTTGGTACCAAGTGGTGGGGATTATGACCATCTATTGACGGATAGATGAAACGTGGATATTTCCGAAACGGTCACCACGAACCCACCACATTAATTAGAGTAAAATTTTTATTATACTTCCGTGTCTACAAACATATTACATAATAAATGATTTAAGTGTCTAAAAAATATTATGTAGTAAGCTTTTGTACGGTCTGGTGTGAGACGCACGGAAAGATTTTTATTAACAGTAAGTAGGAGTAAGTAATGATGATAATCCAATTACATGAATGGATATTTAATTTCCTAGCATTTGGCTTAGGAGTATTCTTTCTAGGATGTGGTGTATTTGTACTAACATTGTTGTTTAGTGTAATAAAGACACCTAAAGGAGATAGTATATGAGTCTATTGAATAAGTTAGAACGCAAAGTTAAAACTCTTGAGAAAGAGAAATTACAGCTAGAAAAAGGTATTATGCGATATTATCGTACAACACCACCTCATGCAGAAGTAATGACTTTGAGAGTAAAACGTAGCGAAGTAACAAAAGCTAGAAAAGAACTTTATGAACATTGTGAAGATATGGTAAGTAACCATGTGGGAGTTTAATATGGTTCAAACTATAGCATTATGCATATTAGGTTATATAGGTATGATAATGGTAAGCATTAGTTACATAAGTACTTACCAAAAAGAGATAGAGTTTTGGAAAAGTAATTGTTACGATTTACAAGAAAGATATAACAGACTACTCAATGAAACAGAGAAACAATGAGTTTTCCGGTTATGCCAATAAGCGGTGATGCAGCAGGGGTCTTATGCCCCTGTTGTGACCGTGAAATGATAATAGAAGAATACATGGTTGGAGGCATGCCTACTAACGATGATTCTGAGACAGGCGCGTATTGCGAAGATTGCACTTATATTTTAATGCCAGATGAATATAAGGAAGCACTAATGGATACATTTGGCGAATAAAGAGGTAAAACAATGATATGGTAAAATATATTAAAAGAAGAATAAGAAAAGCTTTGTTATCTGGAGTATATCGTAGATTAACAAAATTAGAAAGATTATTTAAAACAACGTCATACAACACCGTAGGAGGTAAATAAATGGCTAGAACACCAAACACAATAAAAGTAACAGTACAAGCAAACAGCACAGTCCAATCAGTAGAAGGACCGGGTTTAACGCCAGCAACTGTTGCAGAAATGCGTAACATCAATGTAAGTAATGTTGTTGTTATGATAAATGCTAATAAAGCAGAGATGAACACTCCACTAAAAGATGGAGATTTTCTACACTTTAGTACATCTAAAGTAACATCGGGTAGTTAAATAATTACTTGATTAAATAGTGTTAAAGCGTTGTATTTTGTCCGCTGATTGTGTCGATTAACTTCGGTTGTGTGAGCTTCAAAATCAGCGCTTTAACCTTAACTAAGGAGATATAAATAATGATAAAGTTTAAAAGTGTAACAGCTATTCGTAAAATAGTTAATATATTTTACATAGCACAAAATAAGTTTAATAATGTGATTTTAGGAGACGATATTCCATTTGACGAAGATAATGTTAAAAAACAAATGGAAGAAGAATCTTATGATTTTATTAAATATGTAACTTCTAATTCAGCAGGGTCATTCTTTTCAATAGTCATAGAATTACCAAATCCACGGCTTCAGGGTTCTAGAAAATACATCATGCCTAAAATGGATTTTATATTAAGGTTTAGTAAAGATGGTACATCTATGGGTAAAAGATTTGTTTTAGAAGATTATGACGGACCATCTCTTAGTGTTCATCCTCATGTAAATGCAGAAGGTGAACCATGTTTAGGCGGTCATGAACGAGGTATGAATTTTTACCTTCAAAACAACTCACTAACATTGATACGTAAATATGCTATTATGTTTCAAAATACATGGACTAGAAATGACGCATACTGGGATATTAATAATATGCACGATTCTTACAGACAGATGACACAAGAATTATCTTTTTTACAGGCAAGAATAGATAAAGACAATCCAATACAATTAAAAGAGATAGTAGGCGAAAATACTTCTTATTATTCTTATGTAATTTGGTATAAAAAGCTTCATGAAAAATATCATAGAGTTTTTAATAGCAATAATCATGGACTAAGATTTAGGCAATTTCTTTATCCCTCAAGAGACGTAATGAAATGTTATGAAGATAGATTAAAACAAGGCTATATCCAAGATTATTTTAAATTTTGCAACATGTGTGTAGATGTGTTAATCTGGGTTAAGTTAAATCAATACAATACTGTTTATTCTAACATAGAAGATAAATGGAGAAATATTAATTCTATTAATTTCAGTAAAGTAAACGCTTTAACAGTAGGAACACAAACCTTTAATCAGTGTTTTTACATTGGAAGTTCTGGAAAGCAACAGTTACAAAAAGACTTTGTTGTGGACTGGTTAGATATTCCAAAATTTAACTCAAATAGCGTTTCAAATAAATTAATGTTATCAACTACAGGACTAATGCCATCTAATAAACGAAGATTATCGAGCGAAAGCGATATATCTATATCTTTAATAACAGATACGACTATATCATTTTCAAAAAGAAATGAAGTTATGTCTATTAATAATAATCCAACTGATATGGATAAATTAGCTTGGATTTTCGTTAATGTGCTTGGCTGTCGAGCTGATAGAAAAAACATTATTTGTTATGATGATGCTCCAGAACATATTCAACAGACAAACATGACATATTGGGCAGGTAATGTAGGTGGTATTAGTAGAGAATCAGCACCATTGTTCTTCAAATTAGAAACTAATCATGAAGTAATAACAGAACTTATTATTCATAATCCTCATTATATATGTGAAAATATAATTAAAGCATTAGTTAATCTTAAAATTCTAAATAAACTAGGATTTCCAAAGAAATTCAAAGATTTATTATGCTTAATTAAAGTTAATGAGAATCATGGTTATCTTGCTAATGGAGACTTTAATGTGGTTTTTGCCAAAGATAGATGCATAGAGCTGTATGATTGGATAGAAAATGAGTTATTAACAGAAGATGATGTGTTTAATCTAGAAGCAAAAGCAAACATAATATGTTATGATTTAACAATAGCATATAATGATTTTATTAATAATAAGTTACTTAATATGACAAGGAGACATAATGTTATCAAAGAAGAAGCAACAAGAAAAAAAGAAAGCGAAATGCGAAGAAACGGGTTCTCTATTAATGATACGGAAGGACATGCAAGACAAAGTGAGCTTTTTGCTTAATGAATTTCCAGACACAGAATGGTCAGGACCTGCTTGGTACGAAATAATGAAAAGTGATGGTGATTTTCCTGAAAAAGTTATGCTTGTATATTTTAAACCTATTGATTTAGGTGACAGTACAAGCACAGAGCTAGATGGAGAAGAACTAGGTAAATTATTACCTGATTTGTATAAAGATAAGCCAGAGTTGAAAGACTGCGCTTTAGGCTTAATACATAGTCATCATACATTAGGTGCTTTCTTTAGTCAAACAGATAAAGATACAGCTTTAGACAATGCTAGTGCTACTGGTTTATATTTTTCAACAGTAGTTGCAAGTGAAAAGACAAAATGTGTTTTTGGTTTTAGTTATGAAGATAGACTAGGATTTAATCATTTTGTAGAAGGAGATGTATACAAACCAAAAGAGAAAATAGTTATAAATCCTGAATGGAAGAAAGAAGCTAAAAGCATAGCTAAAAAAGCCAAAGAGAAAAAGAAATCTTATTTTGGTAGTTTTAACTATAAATATTACAATGGTGAATCAAGTCAAAGAACTATGTTTGACTCATATTTGTCACCAGCAAGTAAGCTTCTAAATGCTGATATTGTTGAAGAAGAAGATGAAGAAGATATGATTTTAACAGCTATTGATGCTTTTATAATTAATAGAAACTTTAATCAATTCGCTTCAGATATACGAGCAATTAATTCTGGTTTAGATGCGTCTAATGTCTTAAAAGAATATTATAAGGAGAATAGTATAAATTCTTTAAGAATATAATGAAAAAGCCCCTTACATACAAATCAAGTCATCTCCTCCTTGGTATGTAGGGGGCAATAAATTAAAAGGATATTAATGAAAATAAGCAAATTTAGAGCTCAAGAAGCTCTTCAAAGATTAGAAAAAGTAATCGATGAAGAATTATGGAGTATATCTTTTGAATTAGAAAGTGAATATAATATAGATAAACCTCATGAAGAAGAAATAAATAACCGAGAGCATCCTGTTTATTTATTAGGCTATTTTGAAGCTTATACTAGAATACGTAATCAATTAAAAAATAAATTAAAAGAGGTAGTTAATGAATAATACAAGATTTTTAAGAAACAAAGACCTTATTAATGTTGAAAACCTTAAAGAAGTTACAATTATAGGTTTAGGAGGCATAGGTTCTTTCCTAGTGCAAACATTAGGTATCATGGGATTTCAAATTGTAAGAGGTTATGATGATGATGTTATGGAATCACATAATTTATCTAGCACTGCTTATGACTTTGATGACGTTGGATTACCCAAAGCTAATTGCGCAATAAAATTGTGGAATAGAGTTACTTCTCCAGAACAAATATTCTATGGAATAGAAGAACGTTTTGGCGTAAATAATAATACTAGTCCCAATATGATAATATGCACTGATGACATGGAATCTAGAAAAATTATATATAGAATGTGGTGGAATAGACATGGTAAATCAAATCCTAATGCTTGGCTTATAGATGCTCGTATGGGTGCTACAAGTATAGAAGTAGTCACTTGTAAAGGTATTGTTAAACAAAATTACTTTGAACATTGGATACCTACAAGTTCAGTACCTTCAGCACCTTGTTCTATGAAACACACAGTATTTGCTACGACAAACGTAGTAAGTATTGTAGCTAGTCAAGTGCATTCTTTAGTTGCAAATTTGTCTTATTATGATTACATTTGGTCCAGCTTGAGTCCAATAAATATCCATTATGGGACATTAATAGTACCTAACATCAACAACAAGGAAACAAATGGTAAAAGTACGCAAAGTGCAGACGGACTGGGGGATAATGCCCTCAGGACTGACTTACTTCTTCATTGGTCAGCCAAAAACAGGTAAAACAACTGCAACTAGTCAATGGAGTGAAAAAGGAGCTGAGGGAGTGTTAATGATTGACACAGACCTTGGCTCTGATTTTACTAATAAAGCTAATGTAGTTACAGTAACCGAACTAAACCCTCCGATGAGAGAACAGATGATTGACGGCAAGCAAGTCGTTAAAAGTGGTAAGCCACAATTCGAAATCGTGCCTCCTGAAGAAAGAGGTTATAGGTTTAGAACGGGTAAAGAAGCAGGTAGTCCTATGCCTGTTTATAGCATGATAGAAGTTTATCAATGGCTAGAAAAAGAATGGGATAGTTTGCCTTATGATACTATTGTTATAGATACAATAGGGCAAGTAAACGAATGGGTAGAAACAATAGTTATTCGAGAGTTAGGAATAACAGCTATGGGCGAAGGTTCATGGGGCGCAGACTGGGGAAAAGCTAGACGTAAAAATCTAGACGTTATCAAACGTTTCCAAGGTCTAACTAAAAAGATGGGTGCAAACCTTATTCTTATTAGTCATAGTAAAACAACGAATGTAGTAGATGGTAAAGCTCAACTAGGACCAGAATTACCAAGGGGACTAGGATATAGTTTAGCCGCTAAAGCAGACGTTATAGGCTATTGTACAGCAGATAAAGATGGTGGTAAATATTACATATCTTTTGAAGCTTATGATGAAAGAGTAGTAGGAAGCAGACTTAAGCCACTTGCTCAAAAGAGACTTCCGTTTAATTACGAAAGTATAAGAAAAGAAATACTAAACTACAAAAAGGAGGACTAATGTCCGAGAGATTCAGACCAAGTGAAATAGAAACATCATCAGGAACAGGAAGTTACTTAGGTATAATTCCAGTTACCATTACAAACTTCGAAGATAGAACAAGTGAGTTTGATTGGGCTGATATGTTTATTGATATAACATTAACATCTCCAAATTCACAATATCCTTATACAATGTCAGTATTGGGTTCATATGATAAAGAACCTAATGGAAACATCAAGACATGTTCATTGTTAAAGAGAGTTTATAATTTGTTTGACTCTATAGGATTCGAAGGTGGACCTAACAAAGAAGGTACATTAGTGGATAAAGAAGGTAAGGTTATTGATAATTTTGAGAAATATCTACATGATAATTTCTTAAAACAACTAGGTAACAAAACACTTTATGCTTATGCTTATAAAGAACAAGCTAAAAATGGTAAGGTTTACACTAAGGTGTATCCTAAATTTGGAACTAGTGAATCTGATTTAGAGGGTTATGTTAACTTTCTAAAATCAAAGAACCTTATAAAGGAAGTCTCAGAAAGTGGAAATGTTGTCCCTACAATAGACAGCAATTCTGACTCAAGTGAGTCAATGCCCTTTTAATGTATGTAGAAATAGCAATCGGGAGTCCTTCGTCAAGAGGGGCTCTCGTTTCTGAACACGATTATATGGCTACTTTATATGAATTAAAGCCCGGATTACAAATGTACAGAAGTGTATTTTTATATGATGAGGATGCATTAAAATTCATAAATAAAAGTGGAAGTATCAAAAACTTTGTAGGCAAAAGATATATTGATGAAGTACCTATTGATATTGATAAAGGTCAACAAACAGATGAGTATACTTTGCAACAAGCTCAATTTGTGTTATTCGAATTACAGGAACTTGGTTTAAATGAAGAGAACTTTCAAATATATTTTAGTGGTACAGGCTATCATATAAATATATCTGGAGAATGTTTTAATATTGAACCAAGCTCTGATTTACCGTTTATACTTAAACAAACTATGAAAGACTTAATAGATTATAAAATAGACTTAAGTGTATACACAAAATCAGCAATAATTCGCTCTCCTTATTCATATAACACAAAATCTGGATTGTACAAAGTTCCATTAAGCGTTACAGAACTAAACACAATGAATGTTCAACAAATACATGCTAAAGCTAATTTTGAAGTTGGTAAACATCAAAAATCGTTAAAAACAATATCAGGTGATGGGAGTCTAGAATCATACGTAAATAAAAATGTTCCTGAGATAAGGTCAATGCAAGCAGTGCAAGAACCAAGGAATGTAGTTCCATGCGTTCAAACAATGTATAAAAATGGACCAACACAAGGAAACAGAAATAACACCGTATTGAGAATGGCTAGTCATTTTAGAAGACATGGTATACCAAGCGATGCAACTAAAGCAAGTTTGTTACATTGGAATAATAATCAATTAAATCCTCAAGTAATTATAGACAAAGTAGAAGCTACATACAATCATGGCTATCAATATGGTTGTAAAGATTCTATTATGTCTGAACATTGTGACCCTAAATGCGTCTATTATAAACGTAAAGATTATTTAATAGATGTGCATACAAGAGAGCAATTACAAGAGCAATTAGAAGAAAGATTATCTACTGATTACACTGGTAAAAGTATAGATTTAGCAAAAAGTTTCGGCTTAAGAGACAAAGATTGCGTTATATACCCCGGTGAATTAGTTACAATATTCGGTCCTACAGGTAGCAATAAAACTACATTAGCTCAAAATATTGTTTTAGGATATGATTTCAAGCAGGATATAATACAACCTGAGTGGCAATTACCAACATTGTTTTTGTCATTAGAATTATCAGGTCATTATATGCATAGAAGAAATCTACAAATAGTATCAGGATTAAATAAAGATGCAGTCAATGAAGATGTACATCAAATAGGTCAAGATTATGCAGACCAATTATCACATCTAACAATACAGACTATAGCAACCCAGCCAGATACTATTGCTAAAAAGATTAAAGAAATGCAACCAGCAGTAGTTGTAATAGATTACATTGACTTGTTAGAATGTCCACCGCACTTACGTGGAGAATATGAACAAGTACGATATATCAGTCATTACCTATCAAACCTTGCTGTAAATATGGATATAATCATTATACAAATCTCACAAGTATCAAGAGATTATAGTAGAAATGAAATACTAGACATATATGCTGGTAAAGGTTCAGGTGCTATAGAAAATGCATCAAGAAAAGTTATAGGTATTAATGGTAGACAAGATAATACAGCTAAAGAAGTATCTCTATTTAAAAACTCAGATGGTGATTTATTTGATGTAAATTTAAATTGGACGCCATCATTCAGATTACCAAGGACAACGTAATGAGAGGCTCAAATAAACGACATCATATAATCAAAGCTGAATTGACTACAATGCAGAAGTTTTTTCTACAAGATATGGCTAAAGAAGAAAAGCGTTCAGTAAAAAAACAAACTGAATACTTACTAGTTTCAGCTATAGAAAAGTATGAAAAAAGAAAACAGAAGGAGCAAAATGGCTAAAGAAACAACAAGAGACCTTATTAACGAGTTTATAGACGTAGAAATAGACAAAGAAAGGGGGATATACCCACCTGATGATATAAGCTACAAACTATCAACTGTTAAAGGTAAGATTAAAAAGAAAACAGAAGGTATTGACCGCTATATGGTAGAACTTAATAGAAAAGAACATCTTATTGATGCTGAAATTGAAGCTATCAAAGATGAAATGAATAGACTTAAGTTCCGAAGAAAAGCGATTGAAAGTATGAAAAAATACTTTAACAATGAGTTAATACCTATGATTGTTGAACAACTTGGTGATGAAAATGGAGTTTATGAAACAAACACAGCAAGGTATAAAATGTACGAAACGTGGGGTCCTGTTGTAATTCATAATGAAGAAATAATTCCAGATGAATATAGGGTTGTAAAACAAGTCGAAAGCATTGACAAACTAAAAGCTAAAGAACAACTTAAAGCTGGTAAAAGTATACCGGGTATAGGGTTCTATAAAGTTAAGCGAGTAAGAAGGTCATGATTAATTTTGCTGTAGGTAAAAATGGTTTTGGTTTAAATATACTAAAAACATTTGAAATAACTATTTTTACAGTAACGGATAAAGACGTAACACATCTTTGTTTAGACTTGTTTTTATGGAAAATAGGTTTTTCACAACAATTAACATTAGGAGAAGTAAATCTATGTCACGCAGTAAGAGAAGCCAAAAAGAACTAATATTAGAACATTTAAAACATGGAGATAGCATTAATCCAATGTTAGCCTTACATAAGTTTAATTGCTTTAGATTAGCCGCTATAATACATCAATTAAGAAACGAAAGACATAATATTGTTACAAAAAAAATAGAAGCTCACACAGGTAACAAATATGCAGAATACAGCTTAATTGCTTAAATAACGATTAACTTTAAGGAGTGTACAACAAAGAAAAGTGAGTGACACTTAAATTGTATCCTATTACTGGTTGGCGCTAAGTAATACCCGTACACTCCTTAAATAACAAGGAAAACTATGACAAAAGAAAGATTCGACAAAGATGTAATAAGAGTAGCTAAGCATATTTGCTATTTAACAGATGAAGAAAGACTCGATGAAATAAAATGGGTTATAAATAGTCTTTATTCTAAAAATAAAAAAAATATGTATAATGAATATCCTGAAATAGTTAAAACATCTGAGTATTCAAATGAATGAAGAAATAATAAAATTAATTCAATCAAGGTTAGAAAAAGGTAAAAAAGAATATGGTCAACAACTTGACCCTTTTGATGGCAGAGATTGGAATGTAGAAGCTTTAGAAGAAATATTAGATGGTATGGTGTATATAGCTACTGCAATTTTAAAAATAACTGAAACAAAAACTATTCTTAATAATAACGTACAAAATAAAATAAGAGAGGTTATGAATGGCACGAAAAAAACCAGATAATTACGGAAAAAGAAGTTGGAAAAATAAATTTGAAAGAAGAACATGTATTATTGCAGCTTATACTGATTTAATAAAAAGAGGTGTAATAAAAGAAGGTAGTGTTGCTATGAATAGATGGAACTATTTAAGATTAAATGATTATTTATTAAATACATGAGCATAACTAAAGAAGAATTTAAAAAAGTATTGTATCCAGTTCATAAAACGTTTTGGAAAAAAGCATATACTAAATTGACAAGAAAAATGTCAGGAGTAAAATCTTCTTTAAAAATAAGGTCTAAAGAAAATAATGTTAAATTTGACATTACACTTGATGAAATAAAACAAATGTTCTATAAAGAATATGGAAAAGAATGCAAGTATTGTGAAAAAAAACTTAACATTAGAACTATAGCCTGTGACCATATAATCCCCCTTGTTAAAGGTGGAGATTCCGTAATTAGTAATTTACAACTAATATGTAGAACGTGTAATACACGAAAAGGTCCTCTAGATGAAGATGACTTCTCAATATTAATACAATTAGTAAGTGAATTACCAGAAGAACTTAATAAATATGTAATGCGTAAACTTGCTAAAGGAGGTAGGTTTTAATGAAAGCCACACCAAGAGATATAAAAATCATTGTTTCAGGATTAGATAAGTTGCAAAAAACAATGGAATTTCAAAATCAGCACGGAATAGCTATAGAAGTTCAAGATTTAATGGCTAAGATAAAAACAGAATCTAAATGGACTGCTGAAGACGAAAAGAAAATCATAAGATAAAACACTGTAAACGGCTATATAACACTTGATTTATTGTATAGCCGTTTATAAACTACATACATGAAAACACTAAAATTAAAAAACGCACAAAAACATTGTTGTAATTGGGATAGCGGTAAATGCATAGGAGTAATGTTAAGTTCAAAAGAAGGAGAACTTAAAGTATTCTTAGATAGCGATAAAGAAAATAAACCCTGTACTGCTGATACTAAATGCAACTATTACGATAATATAGTTAAAAAAATAATAAGTTATTTATAGTATTCAGTTTTTAGATGGCATATCGTCATCATCGTCTGACATATTAAAAAGGTAAGGTGTAAGTGCGCCAGACATTTCTTTAGCTATATACGCTAAGCTAGTAGCATCCATAGCTAATCCAGCAAGTTTAAACACTTTTCCCGCTGTACTTTTACTAGTAAATAGTTTAATTATCTCTTTACTTGCTTTAGATGGATTATTCTTTATGTAATTAACAAGCATTTTCTTTCTACCACCTCTTTCAAACACGTTTATATCTTCTAAACTAGAACCTCTTGCACGATTAGGTAACCTGCTTTGCCATTCAAAAGATTTTGAAGGTTGAGATGCTTGAGAAGTATTAGTCCATATACCTTTATTATTTATATAATGTTGATGGTAAAACTCATCAATAAGCAAAGGTACGTTATTTTGCACTTTACTACTTTTAAATATATCATGAACATCTGTTTTAATTCTTCTTGAATACACTTTATTATTTTTAGAGTCGAATCTGTATTCACCCATCATATTAACTCCACCTTCAAAATATTGAGCAGTAACACCGCCTAAATTTTTAAGTTTAAATGAACCATCCCATTTTTTTCTTACACCACCCCATAATATCTTCCCATTTTTTTCACCCTGTTTAAGAAAAACTTGAGGTTTAATTTCATTAGCAATATTGTCAACAGCGAACCTATTGAATTTTCTAAACTCATTATTCTTTAAAATGTATGGTCTGTTTTTTCCATCATTTAAATATTTACCATATTTTTTTCCACCAAGGGCTGCATATTGCCTTCTTCCTAATTTAAATTCATCTATATCGCTTCTACCGACCATTTGCCTTAAAAAAGCATTCATACTGCGTATATTATTAACTTCTCCAGTTCCTAGACCATGAGAAAGTTTAGCGGCTATATTGTGAAAATTTTTATTAGTTTTATTAAAAAGCATAGCATCGCCACGATGAGTATTTTTAAATACAACAACTTGTTTATCGACACCCTCTCTAATAATTTTACCACCTTTATGAAAAACAATATCTTTATCTAAAGATAACTTTTTACCTAATTTGCTTTTTTTCTCTATTTGAATTTTTGGAGTTGCTATATCGACATCACCTTTCCAAGGTTTTAAAAAACCTTCAGGAAGTCCCGGTAATTTAGCTTCTAGGTCATTCCACCTAGCTGTAATTACAGGAGAATAACCAGCTTGTTTAAGTCGTTTTGTACTATATCTTTTATTAGCTAAAAATCCATTTTCTATTTCATTCTTAGCTATTTCAGAACGATAATATCTACTAGCTTTACCTAATTTAGAGCTTTCTTTATCTAATTTATCTAATTCAGCCTCTAAGTAAGGTATTCTTTCAGGATTTTTATTTTTAGAAATAGCAATTTCATTGTAAACTTCTTGAGTTCTTTTATCAATAGTATCCTGTAATTGCCGAGCATCGTTACTAGCTATGTAATGTCTAAATTCTTCAGGTGTTACAGTAAAACCAGATTTATTTTCTTTTGCAACATTGGAAATATATGTTTTATAATCTTTTCTCCAACTTCTATCTTTTAGTTTATCATTACCAAGGTAATATTTATCTAATTTATCTTCAACTTCACCTCTAAGATTTGCTTCGAAACTTTGTTTACTAGCAAGTCCTTCATTTTTACCAATTCTAAACGCTAATTTATCGCCTATTTTTTCATAAGGTAAATTTTTATATTTTTCTATAGTCGCTTTGCCATAAAAATTATCTACAGTATTTGTTTGTTTATTCATAGCCCAAACACCTGCTTTTGGAATTGCGTTAGCAATACCAACACCTATACTATTGGCTATACCCCTAGTACCTGTAAACCTAGCTTCTTGAGCTTCGTTATCGTCATAATCGGCAGATAAATATCTGTTATATACTTCTTCACCAAGGTAAACACCAAGCGCACTTCTTTTAATCATCTGTTTCTTCCTTTTTAGAACCTAAATATGGGAATATAGGTTTTAAATCTGCGGCTACATCAATTAAAGGAAGTCCAGTCATTTTATTTACGGCATAATATGGATTTTCAATAATGCCACCCTTACCTAATACATCTCTACCAATTCTACCAAATGGAAATAAACTCCAAGCTACATACTCAGTCATCATTTCTTGGTCTTTATTTAGCATCCATTTAAATAATTGTGGCATAGCTCTAAGAAACGGAGGTGTTACTATTTGAAACGGTCCAAGAGGACTACCAAAAAAAGCTCTATCTTTAGTTTTTTCATCTCCAAAGAAATAATCTGCTGTATCTTGTAACCAGTTATATGGTGCAGGTAATGCTGATTCAAACAAAGAGTATGTATATACACTAGCCATTCCTAACATAAAAGCATCTGCTTGCATCATTCTAATAGCTCCATCATGAGCTTCTGTTCCCGGAACAAAGCCATATATTTTAGCTCTTCTAAGAGTGTCTCTTCTAAATCTTACTGAGTTCCAACTCCATAACTGAAATCTTGAAAATATTTTACCCATACTACTCGTTGTCCATGCTGGTCTATATGGAGCAGAGTATAAAAACTGAGTAGCCTTAACACCTTTTTTAGCCATTTCTATTAAAAATGGATGGTCATGGTCTTTTATACTATTGCCAAATCTTTCTCTTGCTTGTAAATAATGAGCCATAAAAGCATCTCTTCTTAAAGCTCTTTCAGGAACTCTCATAAAAGAACTAGCAAATTTAAATGCACTAGCAGATAAATTATATTTTCTTTTTATTTCTAACAGTTCTTTAGGTCCTACTTTTTTACCAGTTTTTAACATATTGCTAACGTCGTTAGCCATTTTAGATAAATTATTGTCTTTTTGTGCTGGATTTAAGCCAACTTCGTATTGTAAGAAATCTTCAGTAACTCCTAATTTTTGCAACCAGTCTTCTACGTCAGACATACTATTCCATTTAGGGTTTACTTTAGCTTTTAGATACTCAATACTTCTAGCATTTTTAAATGTACTCCATCCAGTATTTATAACAGTATGAATACTTCCACCATAAAAGTTAGCTACTGCGCTTTTAGGGTGAGCAAGTAATGATGCTAACTGCCATTTAGCTTCTAAGGCACTCATACTTTCTAATTGAGCGTAACTAACACCAGTCATTTCATCTATAACATCTTCACTTAAATTAAATTCTTTTAACTGTTTCCTGTCTATATTTAATTTTTTTCTTATAAAATCAACTCTTTTTTTAGTTTGACTATCAGAAAAAAACTTATAAGGAGTGTATTTAATTTTCATTAAGGGGTCATTCATTACTTCTTTTGGTATATGAGTAGGGTAACCCATAGCTTGTTGAGCGTATAAACCAAAAAATCTTCTCCAAGCTGTAGTTAAATTAGCGTCTTTAGTTTTTCTAAAAAACTTTTCTCCAAATTCATGAATTGTAGACCTATTTGCTGTTTGCATAGCTTGTCTATAAAATGTATCAATAATATTTTTCATATATGCATCATAGGCTTCTGGAGTTCTAGACCATCCACCAATATGACTTTCTCTACTAAATTGATTTCCAACTTTAACAAGTCCGCTACTCATAATTTCCTTAGCGTGTGAAATATTATTTTGAGCAACTGCTGTAATAATGTCTTCTACTCTATCATAATTTTCACCCATCATATCTTTTGACATATAATCACCAGTCAATCTTTTATACTGAGTAAATACTTTTTTAATCTCTACATCTTTTTCTTTTTTTGTTAAATCTCTTTCATTTAAAGTTTTAATAGCATATTCATACCTTTCTTTAGCTTTCTTTTTATCTAGCCCTATATGGGGAAAATACTCACTATAATCATACTTACTAGTATACTCTGACTGCTCAAAGTCAAGCTTTCTATTTATTTCTTTTAATTTTTTCCAACCATCTTGTTTAATCCGTTTTAAAGGCATATGGCTTTGGATAATATGTTTACTAATAAGTCTAATTCCATCTACTCCATATTTTTCTATCGGAATAGGTTTACCATTTCTTAACAAGTTAGCGACTTCTCTATTCCAAGCTCTTCTTAAAACAACAAGACCACCATATGTAATCCTACCTTGTTTATTTCGTGCCATCTCTAAAAATCTTTGAGCAGACTTACCATCACCAGTTAACCATTGATGAACTTTTTCATTCTGTATTGTAATAGCTCTATTAATATTATCAACAACATCAGCACCTTTCATAATCTGAACACCTGTTTTTAAAGGCACTCTATATGTGTTGTTACGCAACTTATTCCAAAGAGGTTTAACTTCATTCCAGTTTTCTATATACTCAGAAAGAAATATTTTATCATTTTTAAATCTTTTATTCGCTATTGTTTTTTCTCTCATAGCAACAGCTATATCATATAAATCTCTTCCATTATCTATTCCATCAAGGTAAGGTAATAGCTTATCTCTAAGTTCACTTTTTTCATTTTGAATTACTTGTTGTGAAACTTCAGTAGCTTTAGCACTAAATTGCTGTATTAATCCCATAGGTGTTATGGGTGTTAGGTTTTTACCCATTACAGTGTTACCAAGTCTATCTTTATATGGACTTATACCTTCTTGTAACTGTCTAAATGCAGAACTAGTAGCTAAGTCTTTATCAATAGTAGCTGGGAACTGCATATAATAAGCTCTTTTTATTTCAGTTTTATTTTTACCAATAATATAATCCCAACTTCTTCTCCAAAAACTAGGAGTATTCATATCATCTAAATAATTCTTAAATGATTGTAAATCAATTTTATTTGCAGTGTTTATATCTTTACCAGCAACAGTCCTAAATAACCAGTTAATGTTTTTAGCATCTACATTATGCATATTGTCAAGATGTCTTTTTATATCAAGATATAATTCATTCATCTCAGGGTCTTTAATATCAGGTTTACCTAACCCTATGAAAGGAGCTAGTTCGTCTAAAAACCTACTTTGAGCCTTGTTTAAATCAGATTGCTCTATTATACTACCTTCAACTCTTTTACCGTTAGCGGTTAATAAATTAATTATTTTATCAGAACCTTTATCGGGAAGCAATGATTCTTCAATGCTTTTTATTTCAACATCTGTTAACTTGGTAGATGCTTTTTTAAATAATTTCTCATATTCATCAAAGTATTTTTTTATATTACTATTGCTTACTACTTTACTATTTAAACCTACTTTCATCAAGGAAGTACTTTCAGCATCTCTTTCTAAATCTTTTAATAAAGCTTCTTGATATTGAGCTTTTTTACCACCCCAAGCTCTACCTTTTTTTAATTTTTTAATATTTTTTCTTAGTGTTCTTTCTTTTTGTAAATCACCCCTTGTTAAGCTACCTAATAACATTGTGTCAAAAAGTTCTTTTTCTTTACTGTTCAATTCTTTGTCTTTTATAAAATCGTTTATCATTTTATCTATAAGAACATTATCAGCACCAGCACTAACTTTATCGCTACTACTTGTAAAATCAGATATATCGTTTATAGTTCTTTCATTGTGACCTATAAAATCAAATTCTAATTTATCAACTTGAGATTTTCTGTTTTGCATTTTATGGTAACTTTGGTTCTTAATATACTCAGCTCTTTTAAAAATTTCATCTATTCTAGCTGGATTAATATTACCTTCCTTAACAACGTTTACAATTCTATTTATAGTCGTAATATCGCTCATATCGTTTACTAAAAAGTCTTCAGACTTTAAAACCATATAATCTATCCATGAACTTCTCCACTCAGGACTAATAGCTTTTACTATACTTTTTTCATCCATACCGTTTTCTAAAACTCTTTTATATGTAGTATTTACTTTTAAGTTATAGGGAACGTCTAATTGATTGTTTTTAGTTTTAGGACTGTTTAAATATAATTCTGCCCAAGCTTCATCATTTTCTAAATATTTCTTTAGGTGAATGTCACTCCACATATTTTTACCAAAAACATACTCAGCAAGTTTACTTTCTTTTACAACAAAAGTTGTTCTATTTAAAATAGGTTTCAACCATTCAAATTTAGCAAGATTATCTTTATGCTCTTGATACATTTGACCTAATGCTCTTCTATCTACTCTTCTAAATAAATTATCACTCCAATTAATGTCGTTAATATCTTTAGCTAAATTTACCATAACATTATTCTCTGCACTTTTTGGTAATTTTGTTAGCTTAGAAAGTATAGATTTAATATCTGAATAAGTATACCTTAATCCAGTGGCGCTATTTTTCCCATACAATGCTGAATTAACACTTAAAAAGTCGCCTATAATAGTTTTAGATAAATTATTCATTGGGTCAGGAGCAAACGTATCAGTTTTATATTTACCTCTATCATAAACTTCTTGTTTAATGTCAAATAGAGGTTCCATCAACATTTGTTTAAAAACATTTTTAGGCATAACTCCAGCTTCATCCATAGGGTCGGAACCTATTGCTATCGCAGCTCTAGACCTTTGTTTAAACATATCCATATTTTCAGGGTTTAAATTTATGACCATTCTTTTAGAAAAATAACCTACAGAATTATCTTTTTTATTATAACTTTTTTTATAGTTTAATATATAAGTTATATTACCTTTCTTGTCCTTCTTTATTATAGATTTACCTTTACTACCATCTTCCATCAATCTAAATAGTTCTACTCTATTTGTCTTGCTAACCATGTTTGTAATAGCATTGTATGCTCCTAATATAGCACTACGTGTATTAACAGCAGTACCAAGTACGTCTCTTCCGGAACTTGCCCCATTACTCATTGCTTGTCGCCATATTGGATTATAGTAGTTAGCATTGTTACTGGCACTTCTTAGATAATCTTCATCGCTTACAGTAAATAACTCCCGAACTTTTAAAGGTTTACCACCATCAGCTCTAGCAACTTTATCTAATTCATCCTTATTGTGCATTTCTCTTTTATTATCAAAAAATTCATCTCTAGCTTCATCGTACATTTTTTTATATTCAGGCTTCATACCTCCTTCACCACCAAAGAATACAAATGCTTTATCACCGTCTAAATCAGCACCACCAAGAGCTCTCATAACCCTAGGGTGCATTAACACTCCATAACCATCTATCCCAGTAAAACCACCTAGCCTAAGAACATTTGCGCCACTCATACTATCCATAGGGACTCTTGTCAAAACTCCCCTAATCATCTCTTTATAATCTTCCACATCATCTTTGTTTAAATTTTTATCCTTAGACATGTTAAACACTTCTTCTAAGGTAGCCTTACCATTTTTAAATCTAGAGTCGTATAAAGGTATTTTTTTATGACCTTCATCGAGGTAAAAAACTTTATTGTTGTCATCATTTATATCGTCCATAGAGCTCTTCATACCCTCATCCCAAGGTCTAATACGAGCTACAGCACTTCCTTTTAACTTAGGTCTAGTTGCGCTATGTACAGCATAATTTTTCAAAGCAACCATTCTAAAGTCTCTAATAAATTTATGCATTAACCCACCAGTACTACCTTTTGGGTATATAGAAGCCAATCTTTCAACTATAGTATTATATTCTTCTAGGCTAATTCTCTCTTCAGCCATTTCATCTCTACTGTATTCAGATTCTTCTGCTGTATTCCTATAATGGTCATCTTGTATTTTAAGTATTTTCTGCATAAGACCAGCTGACGCACTTTCATAATCAGGATTTCTTATAATTTCAAATAATTTATTTATAGGTATTTCATCATATTTTTCTATTAAATCTTTTTCATTTTTAGTAGGGTCAAGTTCAAATTTTTGTAATATATTTCTACCTTCTTCTGTGCCATTTTTACTTTTTCCACTAAAATCTTCGTACATTTGTTTAAATAAATCAGAATTATTCCCATCAATAGCACTCAACACTGTCATCATTTGCTTAGGAAGTCTTTGAGGCTTTATATATTTCTTACTTGTTATTTCAGACATAGTAGTTCTGATATGCTCTATAGGTAAATCATAAACAATGTCAAATTTTCTAAAACCCATTTGCTTAACCGCTGATTCAGGTAGTAATAAATGTACACCTTCTTTTTTCATTCTATCAGAAGTTTCCTTACTGGGTTCGTGTATCATATACTTACCAAGAAGTGCTCCAAGGTTTTCGTCAGGACTCACTATAAAACTTTTATTTACATTACCGTCAGTAGGCATTCCTTTATCAACGTTTAACGCTTTTATTACATCTTTTAAGCCTAGTATAGCACCATCTGTAAATTCTGTTTGAGTATCACCTCTACCATAAAGGTTGCCTTTTTTATCATCATCAAATATTTTTATTTTTAAATTACCATTTTGAACAGGCACGCTCTTTATCATTTTGCTTACATTATTTGCATCACTACTTATGCCAGTATTAAACCATATCTGAGCTCTTTTATTATAAGCTTTTGCGCTGTTTAAAAACTTACCATCTTTTCTCATTGCAGTTAAAAAATTTTTAACTAATGTAGTTGTTCTAATATCACCTGATTTTAAATTTTGAGAAACATCAAAACCATTCCAAGTAAGGTCATATAAAACATTACTTGCTACACTGTCTTTTAAGTATTGACTATCTAATTTTAACTCTTTAATAAAAGCATCAACATTAGGTCTTTTTGTAAAACCGTTTGCTTTAGAATGCTGATATAAAGCTTTTAATATTTGCCTAGTGCCAATACCGTCCTTGTTCTTTTTACTCGCTACAAAGGGATGTTTTTGTATAAAATACATAGCGTCTTTATCGCCCTTACCACCTACATAGTAATACCCTTCTTTATTAAGTCGCTCATGAACCTTATCTATACTAGATTTAAATTCTCCTTCTGCTCGGTCTCTTAAATTTTCTCTTTCAAATGATGATAAAGGTCCTTCGTTTTCATTCTCAGCTTTTTGAAGTAAATCTCTATAAATACTTTCCTCAGCACTTCTTAATGTATATTCTTTTCCATTAAAAATCATATGGTCAAGATAGGTAAAGAAGTTTTTACTTTTTGTTTCTGGATATTGAAGATGTAAAACGTCCCCAATGATAGGTCTTTGAAAATGCACATCTTTCTTACTGCCTACTGCATTAATATTCCCACTTAAAAAACTAGCTTTTCCATCTACTACAGTTAATTGAGGTACAAAAATTCTTTTTCTTTGTTCTTCCGCAAATCTTCTCCACCAGCCTTTTCCAATATCATCTAATTTTGTATTATATTTTTTAAAAATATATTTATACATTCCATCTTCAGCGCCAACTTTAGGTCTAATACCATCAGGACCTTTTTCAAAATATCTTTTCCATTCAGCAAATAAATCTGCGCTCATACCTATTTTTTCAAATTCACTTTTAGGTTTTAAGTGAGATGTTACCCAGTTAACTACGGGTTGTCCTTTTCCAACAAGGTCTCTTACATCGCTAATGTGCATGTCTAGGTCGTCTAAATCTTTAGTAGCACCATTATCCGTATATTCTTTTACATACTCATCTACATCTTTATCACTAAGTTTTTGTATTGGTACACCATCAGGTCCAATTTCAAACTCTAACCCTAATCTTTTCCCAATGCTTTTGTAAAATTCTTCCTCAGTTACCATACCTCTATCTTGTAAAAGTTTAGCAACAACACCTCTAGCTTCTTGTGGACCGAAATAAAAATCAAAATCCTTTTTAATAATCTCATGCATTTCTGGGGTGTATTTATCCCAATCAGGGTGCAACTCAGGGTCCTCAATAGTTTTATCTCTTATGCTTTTCCATATAAAATCTTGACTAGTTCTTGTTGATAAAGGTAAATCTCTCCATCCTAGAAATCCACCCATAACAAAGTTGTACACTTGCTCAGGTGTTGTTTGACCTTGCATTTTAGCGCTTAAAGCGTCAAAAGCTCCATTAGCCAATACTCGCATAGACAAATCAGCTTTCTGTCCGTCAGACAGTTTAGATAATTTTGGGGCTCCAGTGCTTTTGTCTAATTGATTTACTGTAATTCTTTTACCAAACCCTGTCATGTTACCTATACCACGAGCAACACCACCATACAAAGCTCCATAACCAGCATTTTCAAGTATAGTACCAACACCTTGTTTCCATTCACCCGATACGGCAGATGCTACACCCATTTGAAAGCCACCTTGGGCAACATCAGAGATGACACTACCAGTTAAAAACTCTTTAGTTTCTTTAGTAGCTTGTCTTAATAATGGGTCGATTGCTTTACTAACAGCTTTAGTTGCTTTAGAAGAAGCGTACATAGGTAAACTGAGATTCTTTACCTTACCTAACATAGGAAGATATTTTTTACCGGGGACGTAACCCATAAAACCAGCAACAGAACCAAGTTGTCTAGCTATTTTAGCTACGTTATCACGAGGAGGTGGTGAATCTATAGGTATTAAATTAGCACTTATGCCTTGAGCAAAACCTTTCCCTAACTCACCTATAGTTCTAGATATTAAACTATCTTGATGTTCTTTGCTTCTTGCAAATGGTATACCATAATGAGATGCATGTAATTCTAAATCATCAAGCGTGCTATCGTCTTCAAAATTCTGAGGATTTACATTGTATTGATAGATTGTTTCAGAAATTTTCTCTCGTTCAGCACTAGGTTGCCAACCTTCAGGTGTAAATCTTGCCATTAGTCCTCTGCTAAAAATTTAACTAAATTATAAGCTTCGTAAGCTGTGAAACCTAAACTAGCCACAGCTCCAATCCAAGAACCAAAACCAGCTCCTTTTGCTGCGTTACCTCCAGCTGCTAAAAGAAATTTAGATATAGCCATCCTAGTTGCTGGTTTAGCTATTTTAACTTTAGCTATCATCTTTTTTTGTTTTAATACTTTTTCAAGCCATGAAGTAGGTTTATTGACTGTTCCCGGAGGTAGTTTTTTTATTTCTACATTCATTTTTTTACCAAGTTCAGGTTCTTTACTAAATAAAGATTTTATAGATTCGGTAACTGTCATCGGTTTTCTTTTAGGTTTTTTAAAATCTGGTTCAAAATCTTTAGGTGCTTGAGGCGCTCTTGATTTATCAAATTTTTCATTAGCTTTAATTGCTTCTTTTATATTTACAGTTTTTCCATAAGTTCTATCACGTGCATTAGCAAACTTTCTTGTTTCCTCTAATACAGCTTGTGCGCC
>Ga0181419_1000148_pt1 | contig 24071 bp, 19 predicted proteins | sample 42SPOviralmetaG_FD_130144 | JGI IMG/M metagenome (GOLD analysis project Ga0181419, IMG submission 130144) | Marine viral communities from the oligotrophic San Pedro Time Series (SPOT) site, San Pedro Channel, CA, USA - 42 SPOT_SRF_2013-04-24 | ecosystem: Environmental > Aquatic > Marine > Strait...
ATACACAATACCAAGAAGGAGATTTAGAATGGGGTATTGCTATCCCAGTAGCATTAGACGGAAATTCTTCAACACAAAGAGTAGGACAATTTGCTCAATTTTCATTATCAAATGTACAAAGTAGACCAGCTGGAGTTTCAGGAGTTGAAGTAAATATGTATCTTACTTCAAGTGGAGGAGATATGAATGGTTTACCAACAGGTATGACTTATTTTGGTAGTACATCACAATGTGTATTATATCAAATAGGATCTGCAAATAAAGTAGGTCCAATGTTCCAGGGTCAGGATGCTAGTATATCTAATGCATTCGGATTTGCACCAGGTCAAATAATGGCAGCTAATGTAATGGATGCTTTAACATCTGGTTCAGGTGGTGGTGCAGCTTTCCCATACACAGGTTCAGCAGGAATATCAGGTAGTATTGATATGACTGGTAGTGCAAAAATACTATTAAACTCAAACGAAAATTTCTTAATATCAAATGCTCAAGCAACATCACAAAGTTTATTTAATATAAACAATGAAGGAGTTGCTACATTTAGAGTACAACCAGATGGATCTGCTCCAACAGCAGTTGAAGGAGGTTTATACTTTACTACAGCATCTGCTTATATAGGAATAAAATAAAAAAAAATTTTAAAAAACAGAACTTTATTGTTCCGGTTGTATATGTATAATAAAACAAATTTTAATTAACTCAAAAAACAATTAATCAATGGCAACTTGGAAAAAAGTAATCGTATCCGGATCAGCAGCAGTCTTAGACTCTCTGGCATTAGATACAGCCTTACCCGTATCCTCGGGTGGTACAGGAGCAGCAACCCTCACAGATGGTGGTGTACTTCTAGGTAGTGGAACTGGAGCAATTACTGCCCTAGGTCAAGCTACAAACGGTCAATTAGTTATTGGTAGTACTGGTGCTGACCCAGTATTAGCAACTTTAACTGGTGGTGCAAATATTACAGTAACAAATTCAGCAGGTGGAATTACTATCGCAGCTTCAGGACTAGGTTCAGGTACAGTACAATCTGTATCAGCAACTGGAAATGAAAATGGTATTACATTATCATCAGATGGAGATAGTGTTAACCCAACTATTACATTAGGTGGTGCTTTATCAGGAGTTACAAATTCACAATTATCTAACAGTAGTGTAACAATTGGATCAACTTCAGTAGCATTAGGTGCTACAGCAGCTACAATAACTGGCTTAACAGCTTCAGGTTCATTTAGTGGTTCATTCCAAGGTAACTTTGTTGGAACAACAAACCTCCCAGATTTAACAGATGGTAATGGTATTGCAGATTTCACTTATGATGGTTCTTCAGCTGCAGCAGTAGCAGTAGAAGCAGATGGTACTACATTAGCTGTAGGAGCAGGTGGAGTTAAAGTAGCAGATGCAGGAATTACAGCAACTCAATTAAATGCTTCAGTTGCAGGAGATGGATTAGCAGGTGGTGCTGGAACAGCATTATCAGTACAAGTAGATGATTCTTCAATTGAAATTAATACTGATAGTTTAAGAGTAAAAGCATTGGGTGTTACTAACGCAATGTTAGCAGGATCAATTGCAAATGCTAAATTAGCTAACAGTTCAGTAACAGTTGGTTCAACATCTATCGCATTAGGTGCTTCAGCAACAACAATTGCAGGTTTAACATCTATTACATCAACTGGTGTAACAGCAACAAACATTGTAAACAGTGGTACAGTAGCAAATACTAAAATTACTGGTTCATTTACAGGTTCATTTGTTGGAGATGGTTCAGGATTAACTGGTGTAGCAAGTACATTAAACGTAGCTGGTGAATCAGGTACAGGAGCAGTAGCATTAAAAACTCAAACATTAACAATAGCTGCAGGTGAAGGTATTAATACAGTCGCTGGTTCTCAAACAGTTACTATTAGTGGAGAAGATGCTACAACATCTAACAAAGGTATTGCTTCATTCGCATCAGCGGATTTCGGAGTATCATCAGGTGCTGTAAGTTTAGCAGATGATATTACAATTGGACAGGATCTAACAGTAACTAGAGATGGAACAGTTGGTAGAAATTTAACAGTAAACGGAAACTTAGTAGTACAAGGTACAGCTTCATTCCAACATGCAGATAATTTAGATGTAGCGGATAGATTTATTCGTTTAGCTTCTGGTTCAACTGCAGTAGGAGATGGTGGTATTGTTGTTCAACAAAATGGTCCAGCTAATGGTGAAGCATTTGCTTATGATGCTGCAAAATTAAGATGGAGTGTTACAGGTTCATTTAACCCTGCAACAGAATCTTATACACCAGATGCATTTATGGCAACTGTAGTTGAAGGAGCAGCAAATGATCCAACAGCAGTAGTAGCTAAATATACTAAGAAAGGTAACATATTCGTAGCTAATAACCAGGAAATTTGGATTTATTCATAATAAAATAAATCAAATTAATGGGTTTTAAAGCAGGAAATACATCAATAGGAAAGGCAGACCCACTTATGGGTCTGCCAATCTTAACTCAGGAAGAAGTTTTTTATTTATTAGATATAATTCGTACACACAAATTTGAAGGAGCGGATATGGAGAAAATTTATAATTTAACTTTGAAGCTCCAAAAAATGTACGTAGATTTAAATAAATTTAAAGATTCAAAATAATGGAAGAAAAATACGATTTAGAGGGATTTACTATAAGAGAAATTAGAGCATTAAGGGTTGCCTTAGATACTATTAACATAAATGGAATCGACGCTGCGTTTATTAGAGACTTACAAATTAAAATAAATACACATATTCAGTCTATAGAAGCGGGCATAGCAGAAAATACTCCACCTTCTCAAGAAATAGAAACATCCTAATATTTATAACCATATAATTTACTATGGCAAATTGGAGAGAAATAATTATAAGCGGATCTGACGCTGACTTAAGGTCTGTAACGTCTTCACAAGCCGATATAAAGACAGGTTTAACAGCAAGTGGTTTAATATATCCATCCTCAGATGGAGCAAATACACAGGTTATTCAAACCGATGGCTCTGGTAATTTAAGCTTTGTAAATAAAGATACAGGACCTCAAGGTGCAACAGGTGCTCAAGGAGCAAATGGAACACAAGGTGCAGGTGGTACTCAAGGTACAGATGGAACCCAAGGAACAGACGGAACTCAAGGAACAGACGGAACACAAGGTGCAGATGGTGCTCAAGGTACTACAGGTGTAGGAACTCAAGGTGCTACAGGTGCTCAAGGTCTTAGTGGTGATTTAGGTAATAAAGGAGAACCAGGTCTTCAAGGTGCTACAGGTGGTCCAGGTGGTGCAGGTGTTCAAGGTGGAACAGGTGCACAAGGACAAACAGGTATTCAAGGTTTAACAGGAGCACAAGGTACAGATGGAACTCAGGGTACAGATGGTACACAAGGTACAGATGGTAATTTTGGAGGTGCTTCATTTGATTATACTTTTGATTCTACAGTTCCAGGAACTCCAGCAGACCCAGGAACAGGTAAATTACAATTAAATTCAGCAGCAGGATCAGCAGCAGGACAAAAAGGTGCTACTAAAATGTACATCGATGTTGAAGATGATGATGGCAATAGTATTCAGTCATTTTTATCATCAATTGCTGCAGTCACGTCAGCTGTTAAAGGTCACGTTAAAGTGGCAAATAGAACGGATGCTACGCAATTTATATTATATAGTATAACGGACTTAGATGATAATACTGGTTGGTGGTCAATCACAATAGCATATCAAGCTTTCTCAACAGATTCTCCATTTACCAACTCAGAAGATATATTAGTTTCTTTTGTCACTACAGGTGATAAAGGACAAAAAGGACAAAAAGGTGCAGAAGGAATAGGATCTCAAGGTGCACAAGGTAATACAGGTATACAAGGTATAACAGGATTTGGTACACAAGGTGTAACTGGTCCTCAAGGACCTACAGGTACTCAAGGTACAGATGGAACACAAGGTGATACTGGATCACAAGGTTCAACAGGAACACAAGGTGAAACTGGTATTCAAGGTTTAAATGGTGAAAAAGGTACAAAAGGACAAAAAGGTGAAGTAGGAGCACAAGGTGATACTGGATCACAAGGTACAGATGGTACTCAAGGAACAAATGGTACTCAAGGAGCAGATGGTGCTCAAGGTACTCAAGGTACTGATGGAGTACAAGGTGATATTGGTACTCAAGGTGGTACAGGTACAAAAGGTGAAAAAGGCCAAAAAGGTCAAGATGGTGTTCAAGGTGGAGATGGAACAAAAGGTGAACAAGGTATTCAAGGAGCAACTGGAGCACAAGGTACAGATGGAACTCAAGGTACAGATGGTACACAAGGTACACAAGGTATAACAGGAGTTGGAACTCAAGGAGCTACAGGTGCCCAAGGAGATACTGGTGCTCAAGGAGATACTGGTGCACAAGGTAACACAGGTATACAAGGTGAAGAAGGTAATGTAGGTAGTCAAGGTGTAGGTGGTGCTAAAGGTTCAATTGGAGCTGATGGAGCAAATACCTATTCTTATAACTTTAGTACAGCAACTAGTGGAGACCCAGCAACTGGAATAGTAAGAACAAATAACTCACAAACAAATTTAGCTACTCAAATTGTATTTGATTACAGAGATGCTGATGGTAATGGTATTCCAACACCAACAGCTCCAGGTATATTAACAATTAGAGATAGAAACGATTATTCTGAATTTATAACATTTTCAATTACAAGTGTATCAGGACCAACTAGTAATATAATTACTTGTGTTGGTAGTGTTACAGCTAGTAGTGCAGCCAATCCATTTGGTAATACTTCAGATATAGCAATATCATTTATAGAATCAGGTGCTAAAGGTGATACTGGAGCACAAGGTGCTACTGGACCAGATAATTCAACACAAGGTGCTCAAGGAGCAACTGGACCAGACAATTCAACTCAAGGTGCTCAAGGTGCAGATGGTGCAGATAATTCTACACAAGGTGCTCAGGGTATACAAGGTTTAACAGGACCAGATAATTCAACTCAAGGAGCCCAAGGAACAGATGGTGCTGATAATTCTACTCAAGGTGCTCAAGGAGCAACTGGACCAGACAATTCAACTCAAGGTGCTCAAGGTGCAGATGGAGCAGATAATTCTACTCAGGGGGCACAGGGTGCTACAGGACCAGATAATTCAACTCAGGGTGCTCAAGGTACTCAAGGTTTAACAGGCCCAGATAATTCAACACAAGGTGCAACAGGAGCTAAAGGTGATACAGGTGCAGATGGTAATTTTGGAGGTGCTTCATTTGATTATACATTTAGTACAACAGTACCAGGTGTACCTTCAGATCCAGGAACGGGTATATTACAATTAAACCAGACAAATCAAAATACTGCAACTGCAATTTATATTGATGCTACAGATGATAGTAGTAATAGTATTGTTTCATTTATGACAACAATTGCTAATGCTTCATCTACAATAAAAGGTCATATTAGAATATCAGAAAAGTCTAATACAAATGATTTCTTATTATTCCAAATAAGTGCTGTAGCAGGTCAAGATACAAACGCTTGGTATATTTTAACAGTAGCAAATGAAGCATCATCAGCAACTAGCCCATTTGCCAATACAGATGATATAGTTGTTTCATTCCAAGTAACAGGTGATAAAGGTGATACTGGAGCACAAGGAGCACAAGGAGCAGATGGTGCAGATAACTCAACTCAAGGAGCTCAAGGTACTCAAGGTTTAACTGGACCAGATAACTCAACTCAAGGAGCACAAGGTGCTACTGGACCAGATAATTCAACACAAGGTGCTCAAGGTGCTACTGGACCAGACAATTCAACTCAAGGTGCTCAGGGTACAACAGGACCAGATAACTCTACACAAGGAGCCCAAGGTGCAGACGGAGCAGATAATTCTACTCAGGGAGCACAAGGTGTACAAGGTACTATAGGACCAGATAACTCTACACAAGGAGCCCAAGGAACAGATGGTGCTGATAATTCAACACAAGGTGCTCAAGGTGCTACAGGTCCTGACAATTCAACTCAAGGAGCCCAAGGTACTCAAGGTATAACAGGAGTTGGAACTCAAGGAACAATTGGTAGTTCAGGTGCAATAACAGCTCCATATACCTACGATCAAACTACCACTCCTGACTCTTCAGTAGGAAATGGTAATATAAGATTTAGTAATTCTACTATAGCAAATGCTACTAGCGCTTATGTAAGAGATACAGATGTTAATGGAGACAATTGGGCTACTTTTTATGATGCTATAGATGCTGTAAGTAATACAACTGCTAAAGCATATATGCAAGTTTCATTAAAGGGTGATTCTAGTAAATTTATATTATTTAAAATAACAAATATAAGTGATGGTACTAATATAAAAACTTTTACTATAGCAGATGAAGCTTATTCTTCAACAACACCTTTTTCTAATGGGGATAAATTATATTTATCTTTTAGTGTTGTAGGTGATGATGGAGGAACAGGACCCGCAGGTACAAAAGGTGCTCCTGGAAATAATGCAGGATTAAATTATGATTATGAAACCAGTACAAATATGGCTGGTGCTGCGGGTGCAATTAGGTTTAATAATACTACAATTGGATCAGCTACTCAAATTTCATTAGCATTAGAAGATGCCGATGGTGTTAATCACAATAATTTATGGTCAAAACAATCACAATTAATAATTACTGGTGGAAGTTCAGGTGATATTATTACAGTTGCTGATTATAGTATTAATACTATTAATGCAACAAGAGCATTATTAGATGTTAGTGCTGCAGATGTACAAGCTGCTGGTACTTTTTCTAATGGTGAGAGTGTAAGAATACAGTTTACTAATAATGGAGCTAAAGGACAAAAAGGTGCAACAGGAGTAGCTAATTTATCAGGTGATGTAAGTGATAGATTAGTAACAGCAGATGGTAGTGGAGGATTAGTTGGTGAACCTAATTTTACATTTGATGGATCTACATCATACTTAAATGGTAAGTTAACAATTGATCAACAAGCATTATTAACAACAGGTACAGTAGCATTTAATCCTAAAGATGGTTCAAATGCAACAGTAGCAGCATTAACAGGTAATTTAACAATTACACTTGATAGAGCAAATCATTGGGAAGCTGGTGATACAGGTGTTATAAGAATAAAACAAAGTGCATCTACAGCCAGAACAGTAACATTTACACCTTCAGCGGGTAGTAATGTATATTTAAATGGTAGTGCATTTACAATGCCTACTACTTTAAGTTCACAAGTTGTAATTGGAATATATTGTGATGGTACAGATTTCTTCTACACAGTTGGTTCTACAGCTAGTTTAGGTACTAAAGGTGCACCAGGAGGAACAGGACCACAAGGTGCAAGTGGTACTCAAGGTACAAATGGTACTCAAGGTACAAATGGTACTCAAGGTACAACAGGAGCAGGACCACAAGGTGCAACAGGTGCAGGACCACAAGGTGCAACAGGAGCAGGACCACAAGGTGCAACAGGTGCAGGACCACAAGGTGCAACAGGAGCTGATAATTCAACTCAAGGAGCAACAGGTGGAAAAGGAGAACCAGGTGCAGATAATTCTACTCAGGGTGCTCAAGGTAAACAAGGTATAGATGGTACAGGAACTCAAGGTGCAGATGGACCACAAGGTGCAGATGGAGCAGATAACTCTACTCAAGGAGCAGATGGACCACAAGGTGCAGACGGGGCAGATAATTCAACACAAGGTGCTCAAGGTGCTACAGGTGCAGATTCAACAGCAGCAGGACCTCAAGGAGCAGGTGGAGCTCAAGGTGCAGATGGACCATCAGGTCCAGGTGGTGCAGTAACAGCATTTACAAATGGTTCAAATGATAGAGTTGTAACAGCAACAGGTGCAGCAGGTATTAATGGTGAAGCTAATTTAGTATTCAATGGAGATCATTTAACAGTATCAGCTGGTGGACTTCATGTTGGATCAGCAGTAGTCCCAGCAACAGTAGGTAAAATTACAGCTACAAATGACGTTGTAGCATTTGCATCATCAGATAAAAGATTTAAAGATAATATTATACCTATTTCTAATGCTTTAGAAAAAATAAAACAAGTAAGTGGTGTTGAGTTTGATTGGAGACCATTAACTGAGGAACAAAAGATTTGGTTACACAGTAACGAAGGACATGATATTGGAGTAATAGCTCAAGAAATAGAAGAAATTTTACCTGAAATCGTAACTACAAGAGAAAATGGATATAAAGCTGTTAGGTATGAAAAAATTGTTGCCTTATTAATTGAAGCTATTAAGGAACAACAAATCCAAATAGATCAATTAAAAGGTAAATAATGGCAAATCAAAATTTCTTTAGGGTAATGCAAGGAGGAACTTGGCAAGTTACATCAGAAGCTGATTGGCCTGTACTTACTTGTCAATTAGAATTAGGAGATTTTGCAACTGCTACCCCAGCACAATTCCCAAATTATCAAAGTTTTAAAAATTATAGTGGATTATATCACCAACAACAAGCAATAAATTCACGTTATGATGGTGGTGACGCTAGTTTGGTTCATTATATGTACACTAGTTGGTGGGGTACCTCATCTTTTTCAGATGGTGCTCCATATAAACAATTAGTTTATCAGTATATGTATTCTTCCTCAGATTCTACAGCTCCAAATCTTGGTAGTTTTGAACTTTGGCAAAGTCCAACTAATAATACAGCATCGTTAACATTAAATGCAGCTACATTAGGATCTGGATTATCACCTGCATTTGGAGCTATACAATCAATACAAGTACCAGATACTGGTTCTGTGGTACAATTCGGGGTTAGACAAGGATCAGCATTATCAAACATAACACAATATCAATTAACTTCAAATTTTGATATAACCACTTTAAACACCAGTACTAGGACTGTTAGACGAATAGCAGCAGTAACCCAATCATTAACTCAAAATGTTGATCAAATATCTTTTGGTTATACTGGTTCTCATTTATATCAATTCCACAGAGAAGTTGATTTTACTGCAGAAAATGATCCTATGTGGACTTGTTGTACTATTTTCCATTTATCTAGACCCTATGATTTGGCATCAGCAACATCAACCTCTTCTTTTTGTATAGAGGAAGAGTTAGGTATTGACCCTTATCCTTTTGCAAATAAATCATTCGTAAATTGTACAGTTGTAAATATATCTCAGTCTAATTATAGTTATCCATTTCAATGGGCTTCAAGTTCTTTCTTTTATGTTAATTCTGCAAATGACTATGTTAGATCATTTATAGTAAATAGAGCTGGTAATATTGAAGGAAGCGTAGTAACCTTATCACCATCAGATTTCCCACGAGAAATACATTATGTATCACCATTTACTTATCAAGATAATAGTACTTACCAGTATACTCAATTAATGGTATCTCGTTCTCTCTCCCCAATTGACCCTAATAATATTAATCATAATGTAGAAAGAACTGGATCATGTATGTCGCCTTATGTTAAACCAACAGGCTGGTTCCAATTATAAAATTATTTGAGTTTTTATTTGTTTTTCCGTATATTATTCATATGTATGACTATATTATAGGCCATAACGGAAGTGGGCTCAATGAGTAACCAACCATAATAAAAAGATTGACATGCCAAATTGGAAAAAAGTAGTTGTATCCGGTAGTGATGCAGATTTAAACAAAATTAAAGCAGGGAAGTATTTCGTACGTCCCACAGGTTCAGGATCATCACCCTCTAAAGCTTATCAAATTCCATTTTTTGATACATCTTCGGGAGATAATTTTGATACTTTATATAAAGACTCACAAAGTAAACTATTTTGGTATCCAGCAGGTGGCCTTAATGTAATTGGAAATATTACCTCTGCAGGGTTTATTACAGGTAGTAATATCGTTGCTTCAACTTCACTTACAGGTAGTAATTTACATATAAACAATTTATCAAATGGAACATCAGAAACTCGAATATTAGTTTCAAATACATCGGGTGATATAAAATATAGAACAGATTTATCCTTAACTGGACCTACAGGTGCACAAGGTGCTGACGGAACACAAGGTTCTACAGGTGCTAAAGGTGTAGTAGGACCACAAGGTGCTACAGGACCACAAGGATCTAAAGGAGCAACAGGACCAACAGGACCAACAGGTTCAACTGGTGCTAAAGGTGCTACTGGAGATCAAGGTGATGTTGGTGCTCAAGGTACAAATGGACAAAAAGGAGCTACAGGTGCTACAGGACCTACTGGTCCACAAGGAACAACAGGTACTCAAGGTACAACTGGTCAAAAAGGTGTAGTAGGACCAACAGGTCCAACAGGACCAACTGGAGCTCAAGGAGCAGATGGTGCTCAAGGTTCAGTAGGTAACCAAGGACAAAAAGGAGCAGTAGGACCAACAGGACCAACTGGTGCTCAAGGTGCAGATGGTCCAACAGGGCCAACAGGTTCTCAAGGTACAGTAGGTACTACAGGTGCTCAAGGTGCTATAGGAGCTACAGGACCAACTGGTCCAACAGGTGCTCAAGGTGCTGTAGGTAATACAGGACCAACTGGTGCTCAAGGTACAGATGGACAAAAAGGTGCTACAGGTAATACTGGACCAACAGGTTCACAAGGAACAACAGGACAAAAAGGTGCTCAAGGAGATCAAGGTGATCAAGGTATTCAAGGTGCTACAGGACCAACAGGGCCTACAGGTGCTAAAGGTGCTACAGGAGCAACAGGTACACAGGGTACAGATGGACAAAAAGGTGCTACAGGTAATACTGGTTCTCAAGGTGCTACAGGTCAAACAGGACCTACTGGAGCAAAAGGAGCTACAGGTCAAACAGGACCTACTGGTGCTCAAGGTACAGTAGGAAATGATGGTCCAACTGGACCAACAGGTTCACAAGGAACAACTGGTGCTAAAGGTGCAACAGGTGCTACTGGACCAACAGGACCAACAGGTTCACAAGGTACTATAGGTACAAAAGGACAAAAAGGACAATTAGGTGTTACTGGACCTCAAGGTGCAAATGGTAATACAGGACCTACTGGTTCACAAGGTGCAGTTGGTGATGATGGTCCAACAGGACCTACAGGACCACAAGGTGCTACAGGTGCTAAAGGTGCTACAGGAGCAACTGGTCCAACAGGACCAACTGGTTCACAGGGTACTATAGGTACTAAAGGACAAAAAGGTGAAGTTGGTGTTACAGGTGCCAAAGGTGCTACTGGTGCTACCGGATCTCAAGGTACAACTGGTCAAAAAGGAGCAACAGGACCAACTGGTCCAACTGGTGCTCAAGGTACTACAGGTACAAAAGGACAGAAAGGTGAAGTAGGATCACAAGGTACTACAGGTGCAAAAGGACAAAAAGGACAATTAGGTCAAACAGGATCACAAGGTGCTACAGGTACACAAGGTACAGATGGTAACTTTGGTGGTAACTCGTTTGATTATACATTTGATAGTGCAACAGGGGATTCAAACCCAGGCACAGGTAGAATAAGATTAAATAGTACAACACAAAATATAGCATCAAAAGCATATGTTAATGTTACAGATGATGATGGTAATAATATAGAAAGTACACTTTCAACTATAGATAGTGTTACTTCAGCTGTTAAAGGACATATTAGGATTTCTAATAGAACGGATGCAACACAATTCTTAACATTTGCTATTTCAGATTTAACTGATGATGGAAGTTATTGGGAATTAGCAATCACAAATGAAGCAGGATCAGCAGTTGCTCCATTTACAAACAATGAAGATGTTTTAATTTCATTTGTATCAACAGGTGATAAAGGAGATACTGGAGCAAAAGGACAAAAAGGTGCTAATGGACCAACAGGACCACAAGGTACTACAGGAAATACAGGACCAACAGGACCTAAAGGACAAAAAGGTTCAATAGGTGTTACTGGTTCACAAGGTGCTATAGGCCAAACAGGTGAAACTGGTGCTAAAGGTGCTACAGGAGGAACAGGACCAACTGGAGCAACTGGACCACAAGGTACTACTGGTACGAAAGGACAAAAAGGACAACAAGGAAATAATGGTCCTCAAGGTACAGTAGGTAATACAGGACCTACTGGAGCAAAAGGAGCTACAGGTAATACTGGACCAACAGGTTCTCAGGGTGCTACAGGTGCAACAGGACCTACAGGTGGAACTGGAGGAACAGGACCAACAGGTGCTAAAGGTGCTACTGGTTCAACCGGATCTCAAGGTACAACAGGACAAAAAGGTGCTACAGGTGCAACAGGACCAGGTGGTTCACAAGGTACTACAGGTGCAACAGGTGGTGGTGGTGCAACAGGACCAAAAGGACAAAAAGGTCAAAATGGTAATACAGGTTCAACTGGTTCTCAAGGTACAACAGGTGCAACAGGTGGAACAGGACCTACTGGAGCAAAAGGAGCTACAGGAGCAGGTGGTGGAACAGGACCAACTGGACCAAAAGGACAAAAAGGACAAGCAGGTTCAAATGGATCTAATGGTTCAACAGGACCTCAAGGTACTACAGGTGCAACAGGACCAGGTGGTGGAACAGGTGCTAAAGGACAGAAAGGTCAAGGAGGTTCAAATGGATCAACTGGACCACAAGGTACAACAGGTGCTACAGGTGGTGGTGGTGCAACAGGACCAAAAGGACAAAAAGGACAAACAGGTGGTACTGGAGGTACAGGACCAACAGGACCACAAGGTACTACAGGTGCTACAGGTGGTACTGGAGGAACAGGACCAACTGGACCTAAAGGACAAAAAGGTCAAGCAGGTGGAACAGGTTCAACAGGACCTCAAGGTGCAACAGGTGGAACAGGACCAACTGGTGGCGGTGGTGCTAAAGGTTCTACGGGTGCTAAAGGACAGAAAGGTCAAGGAGGTGGAACTGGAAACACAGGACCTCAAGGTGCTACAGGTCCTTCAGGTTCAGGTGGTTCAACAGGACCAACAGGACCAAAAGGACAAAAAGGAGCAACAGGACCAACTGGTGGTGGTGGTGCTAAAGGACAAAAAGGTCAAGCAGGTGGTACTGGAGGAACAGGATCTCAAGGTGCAACAGGTGGAACAGGACCTACTGGAGCAAAAGGTGCATCAGGTACATCAAATACTTATGCTACTGCGATGAACCAATATACTAGAACTACAGATACAGTTCAGTTTGGTACAGTAAGATCAACAGGTGATGTTGTTGCATATTACTCAGATGAGAGATTAAAAGATATTGAAGGTAGAATTGAAAGTGCTTTAGATAAAGTAATGGAATTAGATGGTATTTATTACAGATCTAATGAATTAGCAGAACAATTTGGATATGATAAAAAAGATCGACATATTGGGGTAATAGCACAACAAGTTAAAAAACATTTCCCTGAAATAATTAGACAAGCACCATTTGATGCTGATGGAGATAAAGGAGCTAGTTTAACAGGTGAAAATTATATCACAGTTCAATATGAAAAATTAGTAGCAATATTAATAGAAGCTATTAAAGAATTAAATGATAAAGTAAACAAATTAAATAAAAAATAATGGGATTTATAGTTACAGGTTCAATTACGGAAAACGGAGGAGCTAATAGAGAAGTAAGTAGCTTCTATGTTAGGATCGAAAATTACGTATTACATAAAACAACAGGAGATATACTTGCAAATACACAACATTATGTAAGTAAAGAATCTTCATCAGGACACCCAGTATATAAAGAAGATTATATAGGACTAGATGCTTCTGGTATGTTATCTCCTAACTATACATTTGATGATGAAATTCATAATAATTCTTATCCATTAGAATTTCCACTTACTGAAAGTGTACAAGTAGAACAAGTAACATATTCTTCTTCATGGGAAGATCAAACAGTAGAATATATTGATTTTGATGATGATGGTAACGAAATATCAGCTTATCGTACAGAATCTATAGAAACAATTACTACTGGAAGTGAAATGGTAACTAAATCTAAAATAAACATTAATATAATTACTGGTAGCCTTTTTGAGTACACTTATGAAAAAGTTAAAAATCATTATAAGGATATTTTTGGTGAAGGTAATGTAAAAGACCTAATATAGTATGTACTACGGACAAGTCACTAGTCAATTACACATGGTATCTAATACCTCAACTATACAAAATCCCACATTAGCTTGTGGGTATTATAGTGGTATGTGGGGCATTTGTTCTAACTGGGGGGTTAATGGAAACTATAGTTTATACTCAGCTTGGAAACAAAATACAGATCCCAAATTAAATACAACACAAACAGGTACTTCTAATATATCAATGAACACAGGATATAGGTATAAAGATAGAATGTTTCATGTTAATTTAGCAATGTCAGGTGGAGGTTCTTCACTTTCTGTTATATCCTTCTCCTCCCCTTTTTCAGCTCAGGCAGCTATGGGAACTAGTATTGCAGCATATAAAAACCAATCAATGAGTAATACTCAAAATTATATTGGAACAAATGCTGTTGCAGGTTATGGATATCAGTTTAATGGTTGGAGATTAGAAAACGCATTTGGAACAGTTTTAACATCAACGGCAGCAGTAAATTGGTATTATAATAGTACTTACGGTGGTAAAAACTTCGCTTATATAGATACACTTCATGCTGCATTTGGAATTGTTAAATCAGATAGAAGACTAAAAGAAAATATTAGATTAGTTGGTAGATCACTATCAGGAATAAACATTTATACTTGGACTTATAAAAACCAAGAAAGAGATGGTAAAGGAGTATTTCAAGGTGTTATGGCACAAGAAGTACCTCAAGCATCTATTATGCATTCTGATGGATATTTAATGGTAGATTATTCTAAAATTGATGTTACATTTAAAAAGGTTTATGGAAGTATTATGGGTAATTGAAAACGTTAAGCGTTCTGAAGATTTTTATACAAAACAATTTACACTACTATTAGCAGCATCCGTCTGTTTATGGAAAAGGTATCACCCTAACCATAAAACAGTACTATATGCTGATGATCTTACTAAAGATTATTATAAAGGAACACCATTACTTGATTTATTTGATGAAATAAAACCTTTAAAGTATGATGATGAAATTGATAGGGAAGTATTTTGGTCAAGTAGTAAAACAAAAATAATAAGTAAAGCAACAAACCCAATACTAATTGTTGATCATGATTTTTTAATATTTAAAAACATAGATGAACATTTAAATGATAATGTTCTATTTACATATAACGAATTATCAGATAATTGGTATCCTAAAGAAAATACTAAATATTGTAAAGGATTAACAACACCAATTGACTATATAATTGATAGAGCAGCAAATGTATCTTTATTCTATCTTCCTGATTATAAATTTGCTAATAAATACGCTAAACAAACTTTACAAAATCATAAAGAATTTACTTCAATGGGAGTAAAGGATACTAATTATATGATATTGTCTGAACAGTTTATGTTAAAACAAATGTTATATAAAGAAAATATCCCACATAAAACATTATCCAAAAACGTTTTTAATTGTAAAGATGTAGATTATGGTACTATAGTAGATGATGGAGGTATTTGGAATCTCAAAGAATCTTCATTATATTACAAGCATTATGGTGTGTTAAAAAAAGAAATAGATCATACTGAAATGATGTATTTATTTAGGTGTATTAACTCTATACAAAAAGATAAATGGAGTTTATATGATGACTGGATAATAAAACAAAAAGACTAAATGAAGGCTATACACGTTAATTGGACTAAACCTTACTTTCATAAAGAGAGGTTAAGAGGCCATGGTTTTGAATCCATGAGGGGACTAGAATCAGACACATACAATATGACTGATCATCAAATTCTATATACAGTATTATCTATAGTAAATTGGCAAAGACATAATGGTCCTATTAAATTGTATACTGATTCTGTAGGAGCAGCTTTTTATCATAGATTTAAAATATTAGATCTATATGATGAGGTAGATATAGATTTTTTAAATAGTTATTCAAAATCAAAAGTAGATGCAGCTTATTTTTGGACAAGTGGTAAAATAAAATGTTTAGCAAATCAAACAGAACCTTTTGTATTCCTTGATAATGATATGATAATCAAAGAAAAATTACCTGAATATGTTAGAACTAACGATTTAACGATAGCACATTGGGAAATAGGTAGAGGTTATTATTACTTTGATAAAGAAAAATTTGAAAGAGAAATTACTCATATACCTTGGATTGAAAATTATAATGTAGATGATTGGTCACCTAATACATCATTCTTATGTTTTAATAACATAGAACTATTAAAAGAATATCATCAATGGCATAAAAAATTAGTTACAACTAATGGTGAAAATATACCTGAATGGTTTTGGTTATTAACTGATCAAGGTATTTTAGGTCATATTATTAGAGAAAACGATTATCATGTAAATACTTTAACTAATAAAATATCATTATCACATCATAATTGTGTTGAACCTCATACAAGATATAAAGGTAAAGCAGAAAAATGGTACTTACCTGAAAACCCAGATTTAGAAAAAGAAGTTAATTTTAAACATATTTGGTTAGATAAAATTAACACTATGCATTTAAAAACAGAAAAATGGTTTAGAGAATTAGTTGACGATTTTAAGGTTGGAGAAGTTTTTACAAAAGATGTAAGATGGCAAAAACATTGGGACAAATATCATGAAAATAAAAATAATTAGAGTATTATGGGGTGGTAATGTAAACCATGAAATACCCAGAATACCATTATATCCTGAACAAGAAGTAGTATACTGTTTTGATTATGAATCATTTTGGTTTATTCAAGAACTGGGATATGAAGCTAAATTAGTAAAAGATACAAAATTTGATGGTAAAAAAGGATATAATAAATTTGGAAGAAAATTACAAGCTTTAGATTTAGCATTACAAGAATTTGGTGAAGTATTATTATTAGATTGGGATTGTTTTATATTAAAACCATTTGATAAAAACTTTTATGATTCTTTAAAAGAAAAACCAATACAAATACCATTATACATTCAACATAAAGATACTAAAAATGCTGTATTGGAGATGTTAGTAAAAGATCAAAGTCCCTCATTATTAAGAGAATTAGAAGATTTAGAAGTAGGAATGAATAAGTATGGATGGGAATGGGAAGAGGGAGTAATAGCTCCTAATTTTGGTTTTGTATATTGTAGAGATAAATCATTTGGTAAAAAATTAGTTGATATAGCATTAGAACATAATTTAAATAGTGTAGTAGATGAATTTGCTACTTTAATTTATGTTGATTGTACTTTAGAAGAATATATTGAAAAATATGTCCCTCGAGTAGTAAAAGGTAGATCAGATCAAATGATAATATATGATACTAGAATACATAAACTATCAAGAAAATTTAGTAAATGGTTAGATACTAAAGTTGATATAACTAATTATTTCGAGCATGTCTAATATAAAAATAATAAGAAGTTGGTGGGGTAATGACTCAGATAAATGGGAAGATGTTCCAATAAAACCTTTATATAATAATGAAATAGTATATGTTTGGGGTGATAAAAATAAAGAGGAATTAGAATCAAGAGGATACGCTTGTGTTGCTATGGGAGATAATAATTACTCAGGTAATAACATATATGGGAAAAAATTACAAGTATTAGATATAGCTCTAAAACATTGGGGAGAAGTATTAATGTTAGATTGGGATTGTCTTATTTTAAAACCATTAGATAAAGATTTTTATAATTTACTGAGGCAAAAGGAAACTCAAATCCCTTTATATGCTCATTATAAAGAACCTATGTTTGCATTACTAGAAGCAATACCTGACCATCACCCAATTTTACATTATGATGAAACTTATTTTAATTTAATTGATGATTTATCAACATTAGAATCACAAATACAACATTATCATTGGGTATGGCAAGATGCTTTAATCATTCCTAACTTTGGTTGTGTTTATTCTAGAAATAAAGATTTAGGTAAAGATTTACTTAAAATAGTAGAAGAAAATGATATAAAAGGATTAGTAGAAGAATTTGCAATGTGGAAATATGCTAATTGTTCACTAGAAGAATATATAAATGAATACCAACCTGATTATGTATTAGGTGTATCAGATGAAGAATTAAAATATCAAAATTATACTATATCAGTAACACAAAAAAGATTTAATAAATATATAAAAAATAAAATTAACTATAAACCCTATTTAGAGCATGTATAAATTAAAAGTAATATCTCTTCCAAAACGTGAAGACAGACGTAAAAAAATAGCTCATATGTTCCAACATATAGATTTTGAATTTTGTGATGGAATAGATGGAAAAACTTATGAACTAACAGAATTTGATAAAGAATTTATTAAAGGCAATGATTACGAAAAATATGGAATACATATCCCATCTATGGTTTGTGCTCAATATATGCATTTAAATTTATTAGAAGAATGTTCAAAACAAGATTTACCATTCTTTATATTTGAAGATGATGTATTCTTAAATGAAGACGAAAAAACACCAGAAAATTATTTTGAGACATTAGCATCAGTTAATGATTTAGATGCTTTTTGGTTTATTCCAAATGAACCTAGTGTAGCAGCTTATATTGTATGGCCTGAAGGTGCTAAAAAGATGATTGATTATGTAGAAAATGTCTCTAAATTAAGACGAGGTTTAGATTGGGCGTTTTGGGATTTAAGAAAATCTAAAGATTTCCGTGGAGACCAGGCAAATATTTCGTATTTTGGTCATAACCCAGGTGAAGACTCGGATATAACAACTTTAGAAAACTATGATATTTCATCCAACGAATAAGGAAAATATATTTAATTTAGCACCTATCCCTGTTTACAAAAGGATATATGAAGATGATATTGTAACTAATAAAGCTTATGATTTTGGTTTACGAATATTAGATGCAGAACAAAGGAGAATGGGTCAAGAATTAGTTGATAGATGGGATAGTGAAAGGTATTCTACATATGAAGTTAATTATGATAGGCGAGAAGAATGGATTGAAAGTCATGAGTTACAACCTATAGGAAGTAGATTTTATGTTAAACCTAATGATTTTTTAGACGTAGAAAACTCAGATGTAGATGTTATTAAACGAAGAATATTAGCTGGTTTTAAAGAATTAGTAGGTGAAGAAGGTACAGTAACAGAAAGTTGGTTACAATATTATGAACCAACGGAAGGTAGAGGACATAATGCTCATAATCATAACAGATGGCAATATGAAGAAGAAAAACCTAAAATGTATTCAGGTGGTTATTATTTAAGTGATGGAGAACCTCACCCAGATCACCCTTATAGTGGTGTATTTGCTTTTCATATTAGAGGAGAAAAACATTTTGTTAGGCCTAAAGCAGGAATGTTATTAATTTGGCCGCATGATATAGTACATTCTGTAGAGCCATTTTATGGTAAAAAACAAAGAGCAGTAATTAATTTTAATATACAAGCATGAATATAGTTTTTGAAATAAGCGGAGGGGTAGGTAAAAATATTATTGCTACTGTAATACTTGAATTACTTAGAAAGAAATATCCTAATGATAAAATAATAGTAATATCAGATGCTAAAGATATATTCTTTAATAATCCCCACTTAGATATATTAACTGATTTTGAAGGAAGAGTTGATATTTTAGAAAAATATGTACATAATAATTTAGATAATTGTTTAATATTAGTAAAGGAGGTCTATAATGAACCCGATTACATAAGCAGTAAGGCTAGCATATATGAAATTTGGGCTAAAATGTATGATTTAGAATATAATGGTGAAAAACCTAAATTATATCTTAGTGAAGAAGAAAAAAATACTCCTGTAAAGCTAATAAATAAAAAACCTATATTAGTAATCCATCCTCATGGTGGAGCATTAGCAAAAAATGAACATATCCAGCTAATTAGTTATTATACAAAACCTTTATATTATAATTGGTCAAGAGATTTACCATTAAAATTAACTAAAAAATTAATAGAAAAGTATAAAGATGATTATACTATTTATTATATTAAACATTCTAGTCAACCTCAATCATATGAAGGAGCAATACCAGCAGAATTTAACTTACGAGGTATAATTTCATTATTATTACAGGCAGATAAAAGGATATTAATAGATAGTTTTGCACAACATATGGCAGCAGCTTTAGAATTACCTTCTACTGTATGCTGGATAACAACAAATCCTGATGTTTTAGGTTATGAAATTCATGAGAATATTAAAGCTAATCCTTATGAATTACATACAGATATGAATTGCTATAGTGGTTATAACCTACAAGAACCATTGGATAATATCCCATATACAAAAACCGAAAATATATTTAATATAAAAGATCTATAATGAACTTAAACTATACATTTGAACAAGAACAAACAGATTCACAAAATTACTTCTATTATAAAGAGGGATTTAGTAAAGATGAATTAAAAAAAATATCTAAAAACATTAAAAGTTTACCCTGGCATATAGCATCAACCGCTGCTGGTGATAAAGATACAAATAGAAAATCTAATATTAAGTGGATTCCTCAAAATGATGATTGGTTTTGGTTATATGAAAAACTAGCAAATATGGCTATAGAAGCTAATAATTCACTTTGGAAATTTGATTTACACCAAATACCAGAACAAATTCAATATACCGAATATCATGCACCTGCTGGTCATTATGATTGGCATGCTGATATAGGTCCAAGAGAATTATCATTAAGAAAAGTATCTATTACAGTTCAACTATCAGAACCAGATGAATATGAAGGTGGTAATTTAGAATTATTTAGAGGTGGAAGTATGAACGGTCCTTTTATACAAGCTGAAAGAAATGCTGGTTGTGTGTTTTTATTTCCTTCTTATATGATGCACAGAGTTACACCAGTTACTAGGGGAACCAGAAAATCTTTCGTATTATGGTTAGGTGGAGGACATTATAAATAATATATGGTAGATAATTTAGCAAAATTAGTAATAGATAATGGTGGTTCTATAGCACCTCTCATTATCCCAGGAGACTTAACTGATGGTACCGGTTTATGTAATGTATCGGTTTTTATAGATGATAATGATGATATTATAGCTAATATTAGACACGTACATTATTCTTTATATCATAGTGAATTTAACCAAAACTTTTATTGTGTTTGGGGTTGTTTAGCTTATTTAAACCCTGAAGATGATGTTGTATTAAGAACAGGAAATTATTTATGTAAATTAGACCCTGATACTTTAGAAGTTAAAACACATCAAAAAATTGATACTTCAAAACATGATATCAAACCTGTATGGACTTTTATTGGATTAGAAGATGTTAGGGTATTTAGATGGAATGATATATTATATGCTTGTGGTGTAAGACGTGATGTAAAACCTGATGGTGAAGGTAGAATGGAGTTATGTGAAATAAATTGGACTAGTAATGTATGTGAAGAAGTAACTAGAGATAGAATTGAACCACCAAAACCAACTTATTTAGAAAAAAATTGGATGCCTATATTAGACATGCCAATGCATTTTATCAAATGGACTAATAATCTAGAAATAGCTAAAATAGACCCAGTTAATAAAACAAGTGAAATTGTTATAACAAAAGAATATAATGCTGAAGTTCCTTTTGAATTAAGAGGAGGGTCACAAGTTATACCTTGGAAAAATGGAAGTAGAATATGTGTAACACATGAAGTAGATTTTTATCACAACCCAGGACAACATAAAGATGCTCACTATTATCATAGGTTTGTTATATGGGATAAAGATTGGAATTTAGAAGCAGTATCAGAACCATTTAAATTCATGGCAGCTAAAATTGAATTTGCTTGTGGTTTAGCTTTAAAAGATGATAATTTTATTATTACATATGGTTATCAAGATAATGCTGCTTATGCATTAAAAATGCCAACTAAATTATTAGACAATTTAGGGTGGTTAAATAGAAGGTCATGGACAAATAACGGATTATAATGGAAAGACTAAAAGAATATTTACACAAATACATTCAGGATCCTTTAGATCCTTATATAAATGCTGAATTAGGTCAAGAATATGAAAACATAGGTCAAGGAGCGGCTGCGTTATCTTATTTTTTAAGAGCATCAGAATTAACACATGATACTGATCCTATACTAGCTTATAATGGTATTTTAAAAACATGGCTCCAACTAAATAAAACTACACGTAGAGCAAATTATGAAAAAGGTCAATTAGAAACGGCTATAGCATATTTACCTACTAGACCTGAAGGTTATTTATTTTTATGTAAATGGTATAGTAGTAGAAAGGATTGGAAAACTGCTAATTTATATGCTGATTTAGGTCTACAACATATAGGAAAAGAACCTTTACCATATGATATTGGTTATAAAGGTGATTGGGAATTAAAATTTCAAAAAGCATTTGTATGTTGGTATATAGGTCAAAGAGATAAATCACATAAATTATGGTTAGAATTATATAATGATCCTTATGTAGATGAAAACCATAGAGAACTTGTTATAAATAATTGTATTAATTTTGATTTAATTAAAGAAAGACCTGTATTAACAACATGGCATGATTTATTACCTTATAAAAAAACACATTATAAAACATTATCTAAAAAATTTAAAGGTGCAAATTTAGTTGAAGAAAATTATTCACAATGTTATCAGGATTTATTTGCTTTAACTGCTTTAAATGGAAAGAAAAATGGTACTTATTTAGAAATAGGAGCAGGACATCCGACATATGGTAATAATACACTTTTACTTACACAGTGGGGATGGAAAGGAGCATCTTTAGACATATCTAAAGAATTTATAGAGGAATGGAAGAAAAGAAGAAGTCTTGATACAATTTTAGATCAAAATTCATTATCAGCTGACTATCTAGATATTGCAGATAATTATATTGGAACTCGTCAAATAGATTACTTACAATTAGATGTTGATCCTGCATATAACACATATAGAACATTAGAAAGAATTCCATTTGATAAATTAGAATTTGGAGTTATTACATATGAACATGATTACTATTGTGATAATACTAAAAGTTATAAAAGCAAATCTCAACAATTACTTACTGAAGCAGGTTATGTTTTAGTAGCAGAAAATATTTCTCCTGATGAAAATAGCCCATATGAGGATTGGTGGGTTCATTCTAAATATGTCAAAAATGTAAATGTTGACATTGGAAAGAGAGTATTATATGCTAAAAATTATATATTAAATAATAAAAATTAATATTTATTAACGTTACGTTAACTTAAATTAACTAAAACAAATATTATGAGTTGGACCTATCAAAACCAAAAAATGGTCGATATCACTCAGTTCCCAGAAAACACTTATGGATTCGTTTATATAAATAAACACATACCTTCAGGGAAATCATATATCGGAAAAAAAGTTTTACAATTTACTAAAAAAGTAAAACTTGGGAAAAAAGAACTAGCTGCCCTAACAGGAGTAGTTGGTCGTCGCCCTTCATATAAAATAGCAGTTAAAGAATCGGATTGGAAGAATTATTATGGTTCCCAAAAAGATATTAAACAATTATTACGTGAAGGAAAAAAAGATGAATTTGAACGTACTATATTAAAATGTGTACCTAATAAAAAAGCATTAACTTATTTTGAATTAAAATACCAAATGTTATATCAGGTGTTAGAAAGACCGGATGAATTTTTCAATGATAATATCCTAGGTAAATTCTTTACTAAAGATTTAGAGGATATTGAATATGAAGACCCTTTGGAAATTAAAATACATTAATGTATATTATATCGTTATGGTAAACCAGTTATTAGTTACTTTAGTAAATTCAGTATTAGGTACAGGCAAGCAGACTGCCCGTGGCAATATGGCATATACTTGTCCTCATTGTAATCATCACAAACCTAAATTAGAAATTAATTTTACTGAAAATAAAGAAGGTAATAATCCATGGCATTGTTGGGTATGTGATAAAAAAGGTAAATCCATATTACATTTACTTAGAAAAGCAGGAGCATCACAAGATAAAATAGCTGAAGCAAAAACTTATGTAAAGGATGTTACATATACTACTAAAGAAAAAGTTGTAAATGTATTAAAATTACCAAGCGAATATACACGTTTAGACCAGTCAGATAACAATAGTAT
>Ga0181419_1000152_pt1 | contig 23904 bp, 22 predicted proteins | sample 42SPOviralmetaG_FD_130144 | JGI IMG/M metagenome (GOLD analysis project Ga0181419, IMG submission 130144) | Marine viral communities from the oligotrophic San Pedro Time Series (SPOT) site, San Pedro Channel, CA, USA - 42 SPOT_SRF_2013-04-24 | ecosystem: Environmental > Aquatic > Marine > Strait...
GCAATGAAACAAGTCAAGAGCAAGGATTATTTAGAAGAATAGAATATGAAAATCTTAGTAAAGGAAATATAAATTATTTTGATAATATTGAGAAACATGTAGTAAATATTTTAAATAAAAATAAAAAACTTAAAATAACAGGAGGTTATGAAATAATTAAAACAACTGATTTTAAAGTAGTACAAAAAAAAATAAACTACATACTATATAATAAAAATAATAAAAGTGAATATATATACGACTGTGAAATAGTTGTTTATAGGGAATCAAAAAATCATGGAAAGCATATTGGTTTTAAAGTATTAGTGAATAATGATAATATATATTTAATTGATGGTAAGGTAATTGGTATAGTAAGTGAAGATAGAATAGCTCTATTAAAGGCAAGTAATGAATATGTAAATAATTTAGTATACTATAAATACAAAAATAAATATGTAATAACATATAATCCAAGGGAAAGTGAGATAGCAGAAATGCCAGAAAGTGAGCGTATATTTTTATTAAGAGATAGAAATAACAAATTAAGATTAGATAGAGGAAATGCAAGTGAAGATTAATTATGGTGCTACTAAATAACAAAATTTGTAAAACACAAGTGAATTTATTTAAATATAAATTTTTATAATAATAAAAATGATATTCAAACATATTCTGATGTGTCGTCCCAAATATTTTGATGTAGTCCATTATAAACTAAATTCTCATATGCTAATGGAAAAGAATGTAAATAGAAATTTAGCATTACATCAATGGATGTCATTAAGGGATAACATTGAAAGATGTGATGTAAAAGTTGATTTTATTAAACCTAAGAAGGATTTAGTTGATATGGTATTTGCGGCAAATGGTGCTTTAATTTATGAAAATAAGGCAATTGTAAGTAAATTTAATGCAGAACCAAGAAAACCAGAATCATTTGAATATTTTAAATTTTTTGATAATAAAAATTATGAAACACATATAGCCAGCATTGATTTTGAGGGAGCAGGTGATGGTTTATTTAGCCATAATAAAAAACATTTATGGTTAGGACATGGGTTTAGAACTATTAAAGATTCACACCTAGAAGTAAAAAGTATTTTAGATGATGATAAATTAAATATTCATAGTTTAGAATTAGCAAATGAGTTATGGTATCATTTAGATACATGCTTTTGTCCCATAGGTCATAATGATGTTCTACTTTATGATAAGGCATTTACAAAAGAAAGTTTACATAAAATTTATGATGTATACGGAGAACATAATTGTATTCATGTAAGCGATGAAGATGCTAGTAATTTTGCTTGTAACTCAATTTCTTTAAAAAATCATGAAAATAGTATTGCTACAATAATTGGAAATAAATTTACAAATGATTTAAGATATAAATTCTTTGATTTAAATTACAGTGTAGTTGAGAATGATATGTCAGAATTTTTACTAAGTGGTGGAAGTACAAAATGCTGTATTTTAGATATTGAGAAAGATCTTGATTATTATGAAGATACATTTGGAAATAAAATATTTACAAATAATCAATATAAAAATAATATTTATTACAAAGAAGATAAGGATTATATAGTAGGAAATGATATGATGATTTATGGTTAAAACACTATAAAAATATATAAATATAATATTAAATAAATGTTAAGATATTTTAGACCAAGATATTTTTTTTTAACTTTGGAAAAACCTCCAATTATTGTAAGTAGAAAAATGAAAGATGAAATAGCATTCAGTAATTTTAATAAAAATATAAATAATTTACAAAATACAATGCAGAATACAGATGAATTAAAATATTACAATCAAAATTTTAATTTAAAATCCAAAGTAAATTGGAAATTCGAGTGGTAATTATAAATCGTCATCTAAATCATCTGGGTTTTCGCCTTGATAGTCATTATCAATTAGCATATCAGTATCTTGTATTTCTTCGCCAAATATTATATCTTGCTGAGGATCAGGATTTTCTACTATTAAGTCTTGGACTTCTTTATCTTCTGTATAATCTTCATTAACATCTATGCGATGCCCTATTTCTTTTAATAATTTATGAGCATCTACATCATCTAATGTTAAATTCTCAAAATACCTAATTTGTCTTTGTTTTTTATCTTCTCTTAAACTATTTATAGTTGATTGTAAATCTTCATTATCAATTAAATTATTTTTTATTGTATCTCTATATTCTTTTAAAATATAATGTACCATATTCGCAATTAAAGTTAATTGTGATGTTTTATTATCATCCATTTCTTCTGATGAAATAAAGACATTAATCCTGTCAAAAATAGCTCCAATTGGTATATTTTCATTTTCTTCTGATTCTGTTAAAATTAAAGTGTAAATATTGTAAATTATTTTTATAAATAAATAATTTAGTAAATATATATTTTTAGTAATATTATTAACATCTTTATCCTGTTTGGAATTATCATCTAAATTTATTTTATAAGCATCAATACTAAAATTATTTAATTTACTATTAAAATTATTCTTTATAGTATCATTCTCTGTAATAGAATCATTAAAACCAATTAATTCTTTATCAGTATTATCAATAATATCATTAATTTTAATTTTATCATTTTCTGAAAGAATGTTATTAAGAATTGGATTATTAATATCTACTTTTTTATAATTTATAATTTTAGATAATAAATATGATGTTTTATATGTAATCCATTTCTGTATTATATTTTTTATATTTAGTAGATTTTTAATATCAATGGTACCCTTATCTGTTCTAAGTGTGACTAAATAACTATCTAAATCTGTAACAATATCATCATCAAAGTTTATAGCATATATTTTTGTAAAATCAATTAATTTATTAAATAAAGATTGTATCTCCGTAGATATATTTCCCCATCTATTATCATCATCAAAATTATTATTCTCTAATAAATTTTTAACTGTTGTATCATCATTCACAAATTTATTATTCTCAAATAACTTATTAAACACTGTGGAATAATCAAAATATTCAGAAGTATCAAATTTTTCAGACTCAAATAAGTCAAGATTATTAAAATTTAACTCATCATCGGGATTAAAAATATAATCTGAATCAAAATTATAATTAAACCCAGTATTTTTTATTAAATTAAAAAATGTTTCTGTAATATGAACTCCTACATTTTTTTCATTATCTTTTATATTTTTAATTAGTGTATCTTTATCCTTAATTTTATTATCATAATATGTATAGTAATTTAAGTCCTTATTAATTTTATCATAACAGCAAATATTATTTATTAAAGGGCGTTTTAAATAATCATATTTATAAATTTTATCTTTACTCATATTTTGAGATAATTTGTATACATACTTGCCAACTGTTGTTACTGGTTCTTTTTTAATTGTTAATTCTGGTTTATACCCAGGCCATACTTTTATTTTAAATACCCTATCTTTTACAGCATCATATATTTTTTTATTTTTTTTCAATAAAGTAATATAGTATGGTCTTTCTTTTAAAATAATCCGAATAATTTGTTGTATTTTATTTAATACCAAATTATTAGATATATTATTTAATTCATCTTTTAATCCAATAAATATACAGCAACCAACATAAACATATAATTGTTTTTTCATATTCTCTTTTGAGGCTTTTTCTATGGGATAACCTAATAATGAAAAGAATTTAGAGCATTTTGGACTTAAACTAACTAATTTAACATTAGGGTATTGAATTTGTATAATTATAATAAGCATAGAAGCTATTATAAAAATAACATTTCTATGAATATCACTTCTTTGTTCTGCTTTATTATTATATAACTTTGTTATAACTTCTTTATCAGATAAGTTTTTATATTCTTTATTTTCATTTTTAGCTTCGCTTATTTTCTTTTGTAATATCTTTTGATTTATATTATCAATTGATTTAACAATATGTTTAATTTCTGCATCATTAATTTGAAAACCAATAATATTTAGTATTTTATTTATTAGTTTTTCATATTCATTCTTTTTTTCATCAATAGTATTCCCTGTATCCTGGTCGTCAATTGGTACATAAAAAGGGTCATTCATAACTTCAAAATTATTATAAATAGTATCAAAATCAATAAAATTTTCATCTCCAATATATTTTTTATCAGATACTGATTTTTCATAACTAATTTGTTTTATATCATGACTATTATGAGTTGTTGTTTTATATTTATTTAAAATATTATCAAGAGTTTTATTATATTTCTTAAAATTACTACTGAAATCCTTTAATTCTTTTATAATATTAATTTGTATTAGAAGTTTATTTAAATTTTGTCTATTTATAAATTCATCTCGTTTTTTACATAGGGAACTAATATCATCATACATACAAATGTTTTTATCTAATTTTTTATAGTAATAGGCTCCATCACAAAATTTAATATTATCTCTTTCATTTTGTTGTAAATTAAACTGTTTAACCCAATTTCCATTATTCATTTGATAAACTGTCAATATCATATTCCCATCATTTAAAATTACATATTTGCCTTCATAATCATTCTTTTTTCCTTCGTCTTTTTCTAAACTATCATTAGAGTAATAAAATTTATCTATCTTAATTTGCTTACAGTCATCTGGTTTATATTTTTTCTTCTCTAATTCTAATTTAGTATATTCTGTTTCGAATAATTTTAATTCTTTATCGAAGTCAATATCTTTTATATCTTCTAATTCTTTCTGTAAAGTTTTTTTCATCTCTGTAATATAATGGAAAAATCCTTTGTCTTGTTGTTTACTTAGATATACTGACCTATTAATATTATTATCTTTGTATAATTCCTTGTCGGTATAATCATTATAATGCTCTGGAAATTTATTTAATAATTGATTACTCGATTTGAAATTATAATTCTTTTTATCTGTTTTAATAACTTTTAAGTCTTGTTTATTTTCTTGGCTATAATTCTTTATATTTTCATTTAACTTAATATTAATTGTATTTATGTCTTGTTTATCTAAATTATTAATATCAAAATTATATTTATCTAATAAATCATTTAGTTCTTGATAATTAATAAAATTTTTATGATTTAATAGGAGTTCTTTAAGATTAGGAAATATAAGAGATAAATATTTTTGGTATTCTTCTTCATTGAATACTTCTGGGAATTTAAATACTATTGTAGCATCTTCATTAAATAATGAAATTTTATCAAATATATTTTGTTTTTCATTAGCATTATAAAGTGTAAAATAATTTGAACTGCTATTTGTATCATATGTAAATAAATCTATTTTTTTATTATCAATAAATAATACTGTTTTATCCAATTTAATATTAATTAAATTATCTTTAATAGATATTATTTTACCTTTGTGGTCTTCATTATCATTATTAATAGTTAATTTAACTAAAATATCATCACCTTCTTTCATGTCACTAATATCATTATAATATTGTTCCAAATCAAATACTTTTATTTTTTCATCCTCGACTTTATTACCGTCTTTATTACCGTCTTTATTATCATGTTTATTCCCATCTGGTATTTTATTTATGTAACCCACAATTCTAACTTGATCACCTGAATAAAGTTGTCTAATATCTTCATCATTTACTTTATAGGTTTTCTTTGATAAAATTCTAAATTTATCTAATTTTCTGGGATTATTTAAAATATCAACACATTTAAAGTCTTCGAAGTTAAAATTATCAACATTTTCATTAATACAATCCGTAATAGCATCTCTGTTAAATTCAGGTATATATTTAAAACCATTTGTTTCATTATCTGTTAAAGTATCAAAAGGTCTTTCTAATTCATATAATCTATTTTCTTTTACATCATAAGAATCAGCAGAATAACTTATATTTTTATTTTTTGATAAATATTCAACTATATTACTTTTAACTAGTGAATTATTATTATTATATATGACACTATCAGTATATTTTTCAGTATCAATAAGAAATAATTTTTTCTTTATACTAATAATTGGATAAAATAGTTTATCTGATAATTTTTCAGTTTTCTTATTTTTTAGATTATTATAAACTGATAATAAATTATTAACATTTGAGATAGTATTAATACTCTCAACATTATCCTTAGTTAACAGCAAAATATTATTTTTAAATTGATCATCAGTATAATCAACATAGTCACTGTGAACAACACGCGTAATTTTAACAGTTTTTATAAAATCGCGGAACTCGTCAGTAACATCGTCAACATACTCAATTTCATCATCCTTTATTTCATCTATGATATTTATTTCACCCTCTTCCTTTGTTTCTTCTTTTGTTTCTTCCTTTGTTTCTTCTTTTGTTTCTTGTTTCGTCTCTTCCTTTGTTTCTTCTTTTCTAATAGAAACATTAACAAATTCTACATTGTCATCTTCCTCAATTAAAATATCATCCTCAAATTCAGTATCACTATTATAAAATTTTATAGAAGACATTATTTATATTATTATATATTTAATAAAAAAATAATAAATGTTTTTTAAATTTTTTTTGTTTTTTTATTTTTTAAATTTAATTAAAAATCAATTAAATCATTTGCATAATTTGTAGATAATTTACAGAATTCTAACCAATCTTTATTTAATTTTCTTAGGTTCTTTTGTATTTCCTCAATACCATCTATAAATACAGAACTAATTTGTTCTTTTTTAATTTTTTCATCTATCTGAATTCTAACTATAACGGATTCTTCTAATGGATGCTCAACTCTATATCCAATATATGATATTTTATTACCATTATCATTGCGTAGAAATATATTGTAAAGTAATGATTGAATTAGATTTCCTACGGTATGTTTTTCATTCTCAATCTGAATATCATAAAGGTTCTTACTATTTTCTACATAAACAAATTTAAATGTTTCATTAGTAATATTATTAATTAATTTATCTAATTTTTCATTTAATATTAATAGTGATTTGAATACTAAATATTCTGGTTTTAATGTATATTCACACTCAATATTAAATTCAAAGAAATTTGGTTCATCATATTCATTCTTATGAAAATATCTAGCTCTATCTAAATTATTAAAATCCTTAGTAAAACTAACAATATCTTCTTTGGTAGCGTTAGTATTTTCTTGTTTATATTTTTTAATTCTTTCTTTTAATTCCTTATCTGCTTTCTTATCATTAACTATATTAAAATAAACACATTTGCTTACAAGTGAATATCCAGAATGATTTTTTGGAATATTTTTAGAAGCAGTGGCTTCTATATGGATTGTGTCTCCATCATCGTTATTAATTAAATTAGGTTTTAATTTAGTAATTAGGATATAATCATTACTATATTTATCTGGTGGAAATATTTTAGAAGCTTCTTTCTTCGATAATGGTTTATTTTTATTATCACGTATCTCAATGTCTTCTGTGGTAACATCTAACATGCTATTAGTATTATTTTTTTTATTTAAAATAAATTTGTATTTTTCTTCATCGAAATCAATTATATCATTTGGTGATAAATTGATAGGTAGAAGTGCGAATCTCTGTAAAATTATTTCATTGTGTAATGGACATGTATTTGTAATAATTTTAACTTTTGGATTGTTAATTTCATATGGTTTAAACTCAAAACCTACATTCTCAATTTCAGATAAAATAATTCTGCGAATGGCATTTAGAATTGATACATCAATATCTAAAACTTTGAAATTTAATGTATTTTCCTTTTTTATTAAATCTTTAAAAGGTGACATTTTATTAATTTAATATATTAATTTATTTATAAATATATTCAATTTTTAAAAAATAATATTTAGTGTTTAATAATCTTAATTATAAATAAAATGATTTTACTTTATTTAATAGTTATAATACATTATTTGCTAGTATTCTCACCCTTTTTAATATTTTTTATACCTGTTAATGTAATAAAAATGTATTTTAAATTTTATTTTCTATTTTTAATGCTACTACCTATACATTGGGCTTTAAATAAAGATAAATGTTTCTTATCTGATATTGAAAAGAAATTAGATAAAAATAATAAAAATGAAAATTTTTCAAGAAAACATTTAAAATGGTTTTATAATCCTATAATGATATTATTTGGATTAGATTGGAATAATGATAATGATTTAGATAAAATGGTATATATACATTGGGGTTTTAATTATATTTTATTATGGGTTTATTTATTTTATATTCATAAGTGTAAATTAATTTAATTTGTGTTAAATTTACCAATATTTTAAATTTATTACTATTAATATTAAATAATAATAAAATGAATAATCAAAATAAACTAGGAAAACATTTATTATTTTATTCAAATTTATGTGAACACTCTAATGAAATATATCAAAAAATATTAAAATATAATTTAAAAACACAATTTTTTTTAATTGATATAAGTTTAAATAAATTTAAGATACCTTCTGTTATTACATCTGTTCCAACATTAATGTTAAGTGATAAAAAAACAATATTAAAAGATAATGACTTACAAGAATTTATTAATAGTTTAAATAAAAAAAATGAAATAGACGTTCAACCATATTACTCAAATGGTGGTTCATTAAGTGATAATTTTTCATTATTAAATGAAGACGATAATAGTTCGCCTTCTATTAATAAGGGATTCGAATATATAAATAATATGAATAAAATGTTGTTAGTTAAAGATGATAATAACAATACTAATAATATTAAAAGTAAGAATGAAAATAAAGGATTAATGGATAAAATGAATTCTATTCAGGAAGATAGAAATAAAGATATACAAAGTATATTTAATCGTAAACCTCCACCCGTTAAATAAATATATTTAAAAGATAATATATTAATATATAAAAGAATCAGTATGGGTTCCACAGATAATAAATTTTACGATATGTTTAATGATACTTTATCAAATTTTATTAAAGATTTAATTAGTGTATTCCCGGATGATAATGATTTTAAATTATTTAAAACATCATCAAATATGGTAAAATTAGCTAGTGTTAAAAAACCACTTGAATTATTTAATCTCGGGTTAACACCAGAATTTAAACAAAATATCAGGGATAAAAATGAAGATTTTTTCTTAAATAATGACTATAGCGATGTATTAAATAATGAAGAATTAAAAAAAGTAGACAACGATATTAATAATGAATTAATATCCAAGTTAAAAGATTATTGGAAAGAATTAAGTGATGACAATAAGGGGACTGTTTGGAAATATTTTACAATTTTATTAAAATTATGTGATAAAGTTTACCCCAATTAAGAAAATCTAAATTAATATAAATGAAGGATAAAAATACAACCGCAAATTTACAAAATTTAAATCTATTTAATTATTTTACTATTTGGATAACAATATGGTTTTTATTATTTATTAATAATATCATAAAATATAATCCATTTATTACATATGTTGCGATGATATATCCAACATTGTATATGTTATATATGTATATTAGATATAATGATGATAACTTATACAAACAATTTGTTATGATTAGTTTTTCAATATTGACACATTATGTACCACTTATATATTTATTTCTAACATATGGTGTAAAGTTTACAATTGCTGAATTATTTATTTATTTAATATTAATGAATTTATATTTAATTTATGTAAAAAAAAATAATTTAACTGTTAATAAAATTTATAATGATGTTTATTTTAAAAATGAATTAATATAATTTTATTTAAGGATATTAACTAAAATATAAATTAAAAATAATGTTACAAGTTCAGGAGAATATTGTATTTGTATTTAATAGAATTTTAATTAATTTTTTTAAAGAAATTAAGAAAGATTCATATTTTAAAATTGCTATTAAAAAGAATTATAAAGTAATTGATAAAAAGAATCATAAATATGTCAAATATTATTCTAAAAAAATGTTTGATAATATTCAGTTTTTATGTGACCCTGAATTAAATGTATCTCTATTAGAAGGCAATGAAAATTTCACAAGTGTTAATATATTTAAAAATATTAATATCGGTAGATTATTCAAGAGTTATAAAGATGATAAGAATGTTATATTAAGCTATATTCTTACATTATCTCTATTAACAGTTTTATATGAAGATAGTAGAATGATTTATGAAAAAAAAATATATGAAATGAAAAATAAAGAAGCTATTTTAGACGATGATGAAGGTGAAAGTGATGATGTTAATGCCGAAACCGTTCTAGATGATGATAGTGAAGATGATGATGAAGATTTAACAAAAGTTGATATAACAGATGAGAATGGAGATGAGAATGACGATGATGATGATGATGGTGAGGATAGTGATAGTGAAGATGAAATGTCGGATGAGGATGCACTCAATGAAATACTAACAAAATCTCTAAAAATATTAAGTTCTCTTGACAACAATATTGATATAGATAATGAACTAAATGAAATTATGGATGATGATGTTCGTATTATATTAACACATATTAAAGATTTAAAAGTAGATGTTACAAATAAAGAGAGTTTAGATAATGGTAATTTAGATAATTTACTAGGAAATAGCAAAATTGGAAAATTAGCAAAAGAGATTAGTGACAATATTGATTTAGAAAGTTTAAATATTAATACTGATAATCCAGAGGAAATGTTAAATCCAGCTAATTTATTCAGTGGTGAAAATGGAAATCTAATTGGAAATTTAGTGCAGCAAGTCGGTAGCAGTATTACAGAAAAAATGAGTTCAGGAGAATTAAATCAAGAGGATTTAGTAAAAGATGCGTTTTCTCTAATGAATAAGATGCAAAATACAGGAACAGATAACCCAATAATTGATAATATGGTTAAAAATATGATGAATACACACCAGCAAGGACAATCGCAAAACAATGGTTCTGAAAGTTCTGGTGGTATGCCTGGTGGTATGCCTGGTGGTATGGATATGGGCGGTATGGATATGGGTGCTATGATGCAACAAATGATGGCAAATATGGGTGGTGGTTTAGACCAAAACATGATGCAACAAATGATGAATAATATGGGTGGTACACAAGCAATGAATCAAAATAATCCAAATTCTAGAGAAGGAAAGGCAAAAGAACGATTAAGAAATAAATTAGCAGAGAAGAAAAAAAATAGTGAAAATAATTAATAATAATAAATTTATAATAATATATTAAATTATATTAAATATGAGTGAAACAATATGGTTTAAAGATTTACCTGGATTGATTACAAAGGATAATTTTTTACAATTTTTTCCAACAAGTGATATGACATATGTAGAACAGATAAATTCAATAGTAAGATTTGCTATATATTTAACACTAATATTAGTATTATTTAAAAATAACTATAAAGTATTCTATGTATTAGTAATAATATTATTAATATCGTATGCTATGTATATAGTAGAAAATAAAAAAAGACAAAATAAAAGAGAAACATATAAAAGACTTAATTTAGCTAAATCAAAAAGTCAAGAAACAGTATGTAGAAAACCTTCTGTTAGTAATCCATTCATGAATAGAAATATATTAACAGATGATCCAAATAAAGATTATTCTGCATGTGATATTGATAATGAAGCAATTAAGGAAGATGTTAAAAGTAAATTTGATGAAAAATTATATAGATCCGTAGGAGATATATTTGAGAACCAATCATCTGATAGGCAATTCTATACAATGCCTAATACTAATTTAGTAAATGATCAAACTTCTTTTGCCGAATGGTTATATAAAAGACCTAGTTGTAAAGGTGGAGATGTTGAGGCTTGCTATAAAAATGTAAGTGAAGTAATTGGTAGAACATATAATTGAATTAAAAATTAATTAAAATATATTTTTTTATTTTATTTTATTATAATAAATTAAATAAAATGGCTTGTGTAAATAGAAATGTAAACCTAGACAATAGAATGGGTCTTGACGATTGTGCCTTAGCTGCAAATGAAAGACAAAATAATAGAATGAATGATTACAATTTATATAATCCTAGATCTGACTGTAATAATACAGAGTATATGGCAGTAGCAGAATGTAATAATATGGTTCCTAATAATGGATATGGTGTCAGTGATAAATGTAATATTGATACTGATTCTCGTTTAAGAAATGGTGGTGATTTAACAATGAAAAATACATTAAATCAAAATTTCAGAAGATGTGGTGCTAACAATTCGGGTGACTGCGAAGATGACAAAAACTCGATTGAGAACAGAATGAGAAGAGGTAATGATTTTGGTCTTAAAAGATGTGATACAGTAACAGAAGTTTCTACATTAGACCTTCACCTTACACCAATGATTCCCTGCTTACAAAAGAATATACAAGATCCCGTACACCTTGTTCCAAACTGGCAATGGGGTGGCGATGGAACACGCGATAGTTTAGCTCAAAAGAAATGGCTCCAAAGCCAAGGTTTCAGATTTGTTAATGGTGTTGCCGAACAAGCTTGTGGATTTCAATAAATTTAAAATAATAAATAAATTTTAATTTTTTATATTTAATTAAAATATTAAATTTAATTAAATAATATGAGTAATGTTAATAATATTTTAAAGAATTATGATTTAGATAAAGATAAAGATTTAAATAAATTAGAAAAAAAAATAAATAATTTATTAGAACAATTAGAGTTTGTTGATAATGCCACAGATGAAAAAAAGATAATGGATAAAATAGCAGAAATTAAAGAACTAATATCTAATGTTAAATCTAGCAAAAAATACAAATACCCAGACTATAATGATAATGATTTTATAAAAAAAATTGTTTCTAAAAAAGAGTTTTCTATTAATAAAATTAATAAAGAAAATATAGATGAAATTAAAAAAGATTTTTTTGAGTTAAGCAATAATCAGCAATTTCTAAAAAAATTTATATCTCCAAATACTCCTTATAGAAGTATATATTTATATCATGGTGTAGGAGTAGGTAAAACTTGTGCTTCAATACAAATTTCTGACAACTTTAAAAACTATTTTAAAAATAGAAAAATATTAGTAATATTACCATCTACCCTAAAAGACAATTATAGAAAGGAACTTTTTAATATAAAAAAATTAAATAAAGATGATGATAATATGGAACAATGTTTAGAAAATTACTATTTACATCAGATAGTAGGAAGAGCTAAAATGGATAGTGAAAAAATATCAAAGAAGGCTAAAAGTCTAATTAATAATGAATATGAATTTTTAGGATATCAAGAATTCGTTAATTTAGTACAAAAAATGAAAGACAATTCACCATCTACAAAGATATATAATAATAAAATTAAGGAATATTTTGATAATCGTGTTATAATTGTAGATGAGATTCATAATATGAGAATGATTAAGGATGTAGCCTTAGGAAAAAAAGTGCCTAAATTTTTCCATTATGTTCTAGATAAACTACAAAATAATGTATTAGTTCTTTTAAGTGCTACACCAATGTTTAATGATTATAAAGAAATACTATTTATTCTAAATACACTATTGATAAATAATAAACAAAAAAAATTATTAGGGAATACTAAAATATTTAATGACGATGATGAAATAAATAATGATTTTAAAAAAGACCTAGAAAAAATTTCTAGTAATTTTATATCATATATGAGAGGTGAAAATCCTTACTCTTTCCCAATACGATTGACTCCAAAAATAAATAAGGATAAAAATATTCTTAAAAAAGAATTTTATCCAAAAAAGGATATGTATGGTAAAAAAATTAAAAAGGAAGAACAAATCGATATTTTAGAATTAGTTTATACACAAATGAGTGATTTACAAAATAAAATTTATAAAACAATTAAAACTACTAAAAAAGAAGATAATGATGAAGATAATAATGAAAATGATGATATTAGTAATAATGTAAGTTCTGAATCTATTGAAAAAATGGATTTACAACAGAGGGTTCAGGTATCAAATATTATTTATCCAAGTGACACAATGTTCGGAGATGATAATAAATTATCATCAACATTTAATATTAAAAATACTTATGGTATGACAGGTTTAAAATATGTCTTAGATGGTGTTAGTAATATGAAATTTAAATATAAAAAAGATACAATAGATAAATATGGTGAAATATTTGATTATAAAAATATTGGTAAATATTCTCCAAAAATTAAATTATTAGTAGATTATATTAAAAATTCTGAGGGGATTATTTTAATTTATTCTAAATACATATATTCTGGTATTATTCCAATAGCATTAGCATTAGAGCATATGGGGTATAATAAATATGATAATAATAATTTATTTTCAGAAAATGTAGATAAACAAAAATCAAAAGGAAATTATGTAATTATTTCTGGTAATAATAAGTTATCGCCAAATAATACAAAGGAAATTAATGTTGCAAATTTAAAAGAAAATAGTGAAGGAGATAAAATAAAAATTATTATTATTTCTGAATCAGGAACAGAAGGTTTAGATTTAAAAAATGTAAGAGAAATACACATATTTGAACCATGGTATAATATAAATCGCTTGGAACAAATTGTAGGACGCGGTGTTCGTAATAATTCTCATATAGATTTACCAAAAAGTAAGCGTAATACAACTATATATAATTATGTTAATTTAACATCAAAAAATGTAAAAGAATCAATTGATTTTAGAATGTATAGAATTTCTGAAAATAAACAAAAGAAAATAAGCGTTATTGAGAAGATTATGAAAGAGAACTCTATTGATTGTACATTAAATGAGGAGATTTTAAGTTTTAAAGATATTCGTAGAGATATCATTACTTCACAAAAGAAGAAAAATGAATTAAAATTAATAAATTCATATGATATTAGTGATAAAAATAGAAGCCGTGTATGTGATTATGGTGAATGTAATTTTAAGTGTAATCAGAAAATTAATTGGAATACTCTAAATATTGATGATAGTACATTTAATAAAGATATATTATATTACGATATCCATATTACAAAAAAATATATAATAGAATTTTTTAAAAATAATAATATAGCACTATTAAATGATTTAAATAAAAAAATAAAAACAAAAGATACAAAGATTTTATATTTTGCTTTAAACGACTTGGTAAAAAACAAAATATTTTTTAAAAATAATATTGGCAGAATGGGATATATTATTTATAAATCAAATAAATATATATTCCAACCAAAAGATATTAGTGATGAAAAAATCACAGTAGAAGAAAGAAAACAGAATAGACAGAAAAGGGCAAAAAATATTGATATTACAAATATACAAAAAGTAGAAAATAAATTTATAATACCAAATGATTTTTGCGATATTAAACTCGAAGATGATGATAAAATAAATTTAAATAATTTATTAGAATCAAAATATCTTGATATTATAAATCAAACCAAAATAGATAAAAATAAACAAAAGAATATAATAGATAAATACGAAAAATATATATGGGACATGATAATTGATAATATGAGCAAAGATGAATTATTACAGTTATATCGTAATATTATGAAAAATAAATTAGATGATACTTTAAAATCTAAACTTACAAAATCGCTTAATAAATCATACTTATTAATGAAAAATAATAAAAAAGAAACAATAGCACTATATAACTATTATGATAAAGTATTTATGTGCTTAAATGAAAAGAAGGAATTAGTTAATTGTAATCCTATATCAAATAGTAAGTATTTAGATATATTAAAATCAAAAATTGATAATAATAATAATAAAGATAATAAATCTTATGGTTATTATTCTATTAAAAATAATGAAGCAATTTATAAAATTAAAGATTTAGATAAATTAGAATCTGGAAATAAAGTTAAAGGAACATCATGTCTAGGAACATCTACAATTACTAATAAAAAATTAAATAAATTTATTAATAAATTCGATAGTAATATTCTTTCAAAAGATGAATTTTACTATCCTAATAATAGTTTATGTATAATTTATCAATTAATATTAAGAAATTTAAATGATAAAGAGAATATTTATTTTGTAAGACCTGGATTATATAATTTAATAAAGTAATAATTTAATAAAGTAATAAAGTAATAAAAATTGAAATTTTATTTAGAATTATTTTTTTTATATTTCTATATAAATTTAATTAAATATGAGTAACACTAATGTATTTAATGATAATATACTTACAACAAAAGTAAAAATTCAGCCTAGAAATTTAAATAAGAACTATCATCAATATATTTTAAATAAATTACAAAAACAATATGAGGGTAAATTTAGTAAATTTGGTTTAATTAAAGAGGGTACAATTGATTTACTATCTGTATCATTAGGAAGTTTAGAACAAAATAGTTTTGAGGGAAATATATTATTTAATGTTTCATTCAATAGTAAAATATGTAATCCAGTTATAGGGAATATATTATTATGTAAAGTAGTAAATACAAATAACTTTGGTATTTTATGTACCGCGGAAGATAATAATAAAAGTATTATTGATATTATTATACCAAAAAAAAGTATAGCAATACAATCTGATATAGATTTAACAAATATTAAAATTGGAATGAATGTTTATGTTGAGATAATTGGAAGAAAACCTATTTTAAATGATACCAAAATAAAATGTATTGGTAAAATAATTAAAACCGATAATAGATCCAAAGTCAAACCAAATTTAAATACTGAAAATATTGAGGAAGATGATGATATTATTAAAGAAGAAATAGATATAGAGTATGATGATGATGATATAATTAATGATGATGATGAAGATGATGAAGATGATGATGTAATTAATGAAGAGGAGGAGGATGATGAGGATGAAATAGATGATTTAGAAGGAGGAAGTGATTATGATAGTGTATTAAGTAGTGATAGTGATAGTGCTACATTAGATAATTAAAGGTATTACTGTTTCCAGTGAGCTCCACAATTTAAGCAAGTTATAAATAATGTAGCTGATTCATCGGCACTGCGAATTTGTAATTCATAATATGAACATTCGCGTTTCTTACATTTTCCACATTTAAATTGGTCTGTTGTAGAAATATTCTTATTATTTTTAACTGCTTCTTCCTTTTTATGTATATCATCAATTATATGATTCCACTTTTCAGGATAAATTCTATATGTTTCTAAATATGGCACTTCATGTGGTAAGAAATTTTTATTTTTAACATTCTTATTTAAATTTAAATTTTTTAAATATGATTTATTATCTAAATTTGATAAAATTGATACGCACTTATTTATATAAATTTTCTTAAATTGTTCATTTTCCCAGTTTTTAATTACTTGTTTGGCATCAGCAAAATCAATAGTCCAGTTAAAAATTCCTATTTCTAAATCTTTAATTTCCGTATCTGTTAAATCAATGTTTTTATTTTTATTAGTTAAATCAATAAATTTAGTTCTTAATTCAGTCATCTATAATTTAAGATTTAAATTAAATTTAAATAAATTTAAATTGTTTAAATAATTATAGTTTCTGTTTTTAATTTTCAATTTTTTAAAATTTGAAATATTATTTAGAATTTATTTAAGATTAATATAAAATGATTTCAGATTTTGATGACTTCAACTATCTTGAAATTAATTTAGTTAATTCATACTTTAATAAAAATGAAAAAAATGAAAAAAATGAAAAAAATAATGAAAATCAAAAAAATAATGAAAATACGGATTTAAATATAATAGATATCAACTGGGACGAGAAGTCATTTAATAGTATTTTAATGAAACTTATAAATGACTATGGATTAAAATCATTTGAGAAGAAATTCAGAATACTTAAACATAATGATAAAAATTTAATTTATAGCATTAATGATAATAAATATAATGTGAATAAACAATCATTATTATCATATAATAAAAATGATAATTATATATTAATAAAATATCAAAAAGAAAATATACCACCTGTTAATTTTCCTTCGACTAACATTATTCATGATATGTATTATATCAATAAAATAATATTTAAAGTATCTAATAGAATCTACATAAATTTTGAAATTAAAAAAAAGTTTAAAGAAGATAAACCAGAAATTTTCAGAAGAATTTATATAAATTTAAACAATGATAAAAAAAATGTAGATAATAGCAACATTAATGAAAAATTAGAAGAAGCTATAAATTATTTTAAGTAATAAGAAAAAGTTTTAATAAACCTTCTCTATTTCTCTTTTTTTTTGCTCTGTGCTAGTAAATTAATACATTTTTAAGCACCTGTAATTGTGTTTCCAACCTCTTGATAGCCTTTTAATGTCTTCGGCGATAATTCTATTGTATACTTTATCATTGGGTTTTATGTGTTTCGGGTGATAGTCAATAAACAGATTATACATACGATGAATATATCCATCATCAATCTCTTTCCATACATCACCCCTATTATCAGTCACTAATCTGGAAAAGAAGATAGGGGTTTCACTGACAAACTTAGTGTTTTTTGTAGACATACTTGATGTTCTCAATTAATAGAAAACTTATACATTTTCTTAAAATATGTGATTTTGATTAGTAAGGGTATCCTTCCCGTGTATCAAATATACTAAATCCTTCGCGTTTACTCTCAATTCCTCTCTCTATTTTAATCATTATTGTTGTAATCTTATCAATTAAATCGTATAGTGTGTTTGATATTAGCTGTTTTGGAGTGGTTCTTGATATAAGCATCCTCTAAAGAATGTTCTTAATTAATAAGAAAGGATGCTATATAGCAATCTTTCTTTCTTGTACTTAGTAATTCTGTCTTAAATAACTTACTCGATATCTTCTTGCGAGTCATTTATAAAAGACATTTCATTATGTCCTTCTGGTGTCGAAGGAGGTGTGTTTGGAACATACGGTTCTGCTGTGGGGTTCAGGGTGCTTCTTTGAGTAGAATTTGTTATACCCTCAAAGACAGCCAACCTCTCAATTTCTGCATCAATCAACCATCGTTGGTTGATAGAAAGCTGTGTTGGTTCGGCAATGGCTGACATTGTCGAATATGGTATATGTTATGATGTATAACAAACAACTATTATACTTTCAATTTTTTATATATATAAAAATTTGAAATTGCTATAACCTATAGGTTGTTATCATCAATAAAGGGTTTCATATACTTACACTGACAAAAGATGATTGATACAATGAATGTATTTAACATCAGCTGTTCTAGTGATATGTTTATGAGAACTACATGTAGTGTAGAGCTTACAGATGAATCAATTACAGTATTTTACATACTAATTGGTTGGAACATTCTAGTTATTACACGAAAAATACTCCGTGCTGTATGATTGTTGTTAATAGTTAGATAAGAGAAGGATAAAACCTTTTCTTATTTGAAACATATTCATTTTTAAACAAAGAATCAATAAAATTTGAAATATTTTCTCTTCTTTATAAGAATTAAGTTAATATAGATATGACATTGATTGGTGAAGGAGAAAGTGGTAAAGTTTATTTGAATTACTGTGAAACAACAGTATCAAAGTTTTTCAAAAAAAAAAGTGTTTATGAACACGAAAAGCATATTTTGTCAATTCTAACAGAAAAGAATATTTGCAATCATGCAGAAATTGTATCATACAACGATGATCAAAATATGATTGAAACAAAGTATATAACAAACAAGTTTAATACAACTCTTCAGAATCTGTGTGGAACTAGTGAGTTTTGCGAGTACGACAGAGACCCTGTCTTAATGAACAATAGAGTTACTACAACACCAATTACAATAGCCCGCATGATTTATAAGATATTATTGATACTAGATTCACTTCATAAACATGAAATAATTCATGGTGATTTCAAGGATAAAAATATTATGTTAGGTATGGACGGTAAATCTAAGTATCAGCTAGATTATGAACCATTTGTGATTGATTTTGACTTATGTGTTGTGGAATTCGATGATTATGATCATTTATATGAGTTAATGTGTGATGACTTACATAAAATGAAGATTTTGATTATACAATTAATTTGTAATGAATCTTATATTACTGCTTTGCATACATACAAGTATAATATGGGGAATATAAAAAAAGACACACCTTACTTATACAAACTTCTATCAAATAAAAAATATAATTTAGACAAATTGGTAGAATATTTTATGATTAAGTCTGAATGGGGTCCGCAGCGTTAAAAAAACAAAAAAAACAAAAAAATAGAAAAAATAGAAAATATTGCTTTTTCTTATTTGAAAGACCTCCACCCGTAGTAATATGGGTGCTGGCAACAAATCAGACCATCATAAACAAGATGCGAATGAGTTGTATATTGTCTATAAACTCCAAGAATTATTCGAAAATAAAGATAAGCATATTACAAAAGATAGTGCTAAGAAAAAAGATGATTATCTAAAACATTGTAATATATCAAAAATAAAAATATCCAGTTGTTACACAGACATAACAGATATACATGCTCCTATGATTATTGATAGTTTATTGATGAACTATCCTGGGAGTAGATTTGATATAGTATGTGTAGAAACAGAATATAGAAATCAAAGTAAAAAAGGAGATTTTCTAATTAAATTTAGTGATGACAAACAGGACAAATCTGTATCTCTTAAATGTTATAAAAACAGTATCAATAGAGTACAGGTATGTTCCGGAACGTGGAATTCATTTTTATCAAGATTCTTTCTAAATAAAGAATTAAATACTGCGCCTGGAATGTATAAGAGCAAAGATGATAAAACTTTTAGTTCTGGAAAATTACAAAAAAGAGATGAATTTATTTTAGAAAATCATAAAAAAGGTGAAAAGATAGTAGAAAATTTTCATATACTAGATAAGATTTTTTATAAGAAAAAAGATCTTTACACGAAATCTAGTAAATATGAAAAAATAACAGAAGAAGGAGAAAATAAATTTAAGAAGGATTGTGAAAAATATGGAAGACAAGCAGCATTAATTTGTAAAGAAAATCTAAAAGCAGTAAAATCAGATAAAATAAAAAAAATCATTTTAGATATGCTTGGATTTCATAATAATGGTGAAGAACTGCTTTTTCTGGACAAAAAACAAATGTTTATAAGTTTGTTTGATAAAGATTTTAAAAGGTTTATAGAATTATTAAACAATAATGATACAAAAATAAATATTAACACAAAAAAACAATCACTGTCATTTGATTTTGTAAATGATAAAAAATCACTATTAGAAGTAAATATTCCATTTACATTTAATAAAAATGGTGCGTGGTTCTTAGATAAAAAATACAAAAATACTGATAATAAGTTTTATCATGAAAAAGAAGGAATTTATCTATCTTATGGAGATAGAAGACCAAAGAAGAGTTGTGAATTTGCTACATCTACTAACACATGGATAAATTTTCGTAAGATATTGACTCAGTTGCGGAGTAAAAAAGTATAAAATACCCAAATATAATTAATAATCATAAGAATAAGAAATAGGACCTATAATATCCTCATTTCTTATTCTTTTCTTATTTGTATTTTAATTCTTATTTTTATTTGCAAGTAAGTCTTTATTGAGATAACTTGGTTTCTTTGATTTTTTCCAACCTTCTATTTCATCATAGTTAAAACCCGTACTGAAAAGTTGTATGTACTCATTTATACACTTCTTTTGGCAGTAAATTATTGATTTGTACTTTGACTTCATTTTTCCATGTCCTACCATTCTACCAGCTAAACTCTGAACTTCCGCAGCAAATTGTGGTTTAAGCTTTGTGAATCTATCGTGTACTACCCCAATGTATTTATCGCTAATTGATTTAGAAGCACGCCACTTGTTTTTGATGATTATAATAGTATGCTTACCGCTTTCTGGGCGAGAAGCTAATACTTCTTCTGGTTCTTTTGTTTCATCCAAAGTGAGGTTCATCATGTGAAAGCGAATATCACAATTATTCTTATTCGCACAAATCTGTATGTTCTTACAGGTTTGATTCTCGTCTTCATTTTTTTTATCAGAAGGAATTCTAATAATATGCCAACGAGCTCTTTTGTATGATGTAATGTCTTTAAACACTTCTTCTGTATTTTCCATACTTGTTAAATCTAAACTTTCTTTTAGGTGGTTTTTATCAATGTCAGTAAAGAATTTATAAGACCTGTATGGGTCATTAAAATCAATATTAACAATGGAGCAATAATGCTGCTCGCTAGGGTATTCTCTGGCATCCACAAGAACATTATCAGGGGTGGCTGATGTTTGTATAATTCTAATATTTCTTTCTTTTAGAAAGCCAATATCAAATAACTTGTTACGAATAAACATTTTACGAATACTTTGATCTTCTTGGTTCGCAATTTGACACTCATCAATGATTATCAAAGCATCGCGGAAATCATCATCGAACTTCATGTTCAGAACCCCGTGTAAATGGTGAACTGATGAGCGTAATTCGCGTATCATTCTGCTTTGCGTCTGTGATTTCCATTCATTGTCACTCATACCTGTCACAAGAAGAATGTTATTTGGATTAATGAAAACTTCATCGCTTGTGCAGCATTCATGAATCAAACTGAGAATTACACCAGTTTTCCCCCATTGTACTGGGGCAACAAAAGTTGTAAGATGAATACCCTTCTTAAAAGCATCCAGAATATCCAATGAATATTTTTTTTGCTCTGGGTATATATACTTTTTACCTTTACGCTTCATCTTTTTGCATCTCTGATTGAATTTGAGATTCAGAAGTTCTTTAACTTCTTGACGGTCACTCTTAACCGACATATCAAAGTCATCAAAAGCATCATTCATAAGCATAGAAGCAAACTTAGAAGTTGTAATGTTAGACACCAACTACCAAACTTGGTATCAAATGTTTCAAATTTTTATACGTATAAAAAATTGAAAGTAAATATAGTTATAAAGTCCTATCAAACAAACATAGTTACCCCAGAGCAAACAACGATGAGCAAAGTAGCGAAGAACGGCCTCACGGTTGACGAAATGGTTGAGAACCGTATGATATGGTTTAAGAAGAGTGGCTCAATTGACAAGAGATGTTCTGCGTACAGGCAGAAGATTGTTGATGAGAATTGCGAAATCATTATGCAAAAGGAAACTGAGGTGCATGATGACGACAGCAAGAATGTGCCTAAGGGGTGGTATGCCGCGAAGCTGCGCCAAAAGCAGTCCGCCATCACTCCCCAGATTAAGACCCGAGCGGCGAAGTCTCTGGATCCCACAGTGTTTAAGTCTTGTGATAGCTCGAATTCTCTATCATCTTTGATGATTTCAGAAACAGATGAAGTTATTGATGAGAAGAAGATGGATATCGTGACTGGTTGGCTAATAGATTTGCATAACGCAGCGCGTAAATATCTCCTCATTACACCAGATCAATCAAGAGAAATACTTGAGATGACATTGGGAATGATGAGACGGTTCTTAAAATGTAACAAGGTTAAGAACGAAAAATTACAGTTGGTCGCAATTGTTGCGTGGAGGATATCTTACAAATTGTTAGATGACGACTTTGGCATGAGCAACAAGGAGTGCAATAGATTGTGCAAAAATGCTTATACAATAAGTGAAATTTGTGATTTGGAGTTCCAATTAATAAACTACATCTCATATCAAGTTTGCCGTGATGGAATTAATGATGAAGAGTTCCTGAAGAAGCATAAAGGTGGGATTGAGAACGCACATACAAATAATAATGATATTGCGAATATGGTGCGCATGTGTTAAAAAATAGAAAAAAACCGAGGCGAGAAGGGTTTTTTCTATTAAGTGAAAGACTTAATTTTAAAGTTCATAATGGAAGTAGCGAAGAACGGTCTCACGGTTGACGAAATGGTTGAGAACCGCATGATATGGTTTAAGAAGAGTGGCTCAATTGACAAGAGATGTTCTGCTTACAAATGCGGTATTGTTGATGAGGATTGCAAGATTATTCTTCCATTGTCTAGACCAGAAACTGAAACAACCAATGATGTGGCGAATGATCCTGATGAGGAAGAGACGGACAGTGATTCTGATGAGGAGGAAGAGTTTCCTTCTGATACACACTTCTATGGAGTGTTGAGTGAGAAAATCAAGAGCATTGATGAACTTGTTGATGTTATGACCAAGGGAATTCAGAAGTACAAAGAGTACATGCACCTA